>Ga0209086_10000161_pt1 | contig 59048 bp, 49 predicted proteins | sample M_130207_XF_Meta_FD_187312 | JGI IMG/M metagenome (GOLD analysis project Ga0209086, IMG submission 187312) | Freshwater microbial communities from Lake Montjoie, Canada to study carbon cycling - M_130207_XF_MetaG (SPAdes) (version 2) | ecosystem: Environmental > Aquatic > Freshwater > Lake... | reverse complement strand
TTTTTGAATTTTGACTTGAAGAATATTCTTATAATTGTCATCATTCTGAATTAATGCAATCCAATCAATATGTTTTTCTAATATATTTTCAACAAATTTTTGCGCCATTTGAAATCCAGGACCCGTAACAAACATGGTTTGAAACCAGTTTTCCTCGTCCTTCACTTCAATCTTATTAAAATCCAAAAATAATGCGCCTAAAAATGATTCAAAAAGGCAACCCAATTTTTTAAAATTACTTCGTATATTTTTCTCCTCTGCATGCCGTGATAAAATTAACCACTTATTCAAATGCATTTCCATCGCAATTTTACCAATCGCTTCATTTTTAACAATTGCAATTTTTTTTTCGGTCATGAATCCTTCGTTCTCTTTAGGGAAACGACGATACAAATAATATTTGACAATTAATTCAAGAACTCCATCTCCAAGAAATTCCAAACGTTCGTTTGACTTTGTTTTTAAAGGCATACAATCTGGTGGCTGTTCCACAATAGTGATATTTTGTTGCATATTTTCTAGATGCGGGCGCTTGGTATAAGATTTATGTACAAATGCCCGTTTATACAGATTCAAATTATTTATGGTTGGTGGAATTCCATATTTAGTGAGAATAGATTGAACATCATTCAATGTAATCTCTATATTGGAGGAATTATACGGGTTAAATATAAGTCCCTCATCACTCCTAATAATATCGTCATCGTGTAGCAACTTTGATTCTGTCATATTTTTACTGTCGCAATATTCCATATATAGATTATAGACGATTCTATTTAAATTACTTGAAAATATATTTTAGGCAAGTTCGCGATTAAAAAAATAAATTAATAAAATAATATTTAGAGTATATATAAAATGGTTGGAATGACTTATAACTCAGGCAGTAAGTCTGCTAGAAATGTTGATTCATTAGCGAACCGAGGATGCCAATATGGTGGGTCTTGCGGTGGTAACAAAAAACCCGGTATTATTACATACGGTGGGTCGTGGCCTAGAGGCAATATGGGTAATTTCTTGAATCGAGCCCCCCAAGGGTGTTGTGCAAAGAATAATAGTATTCTATTTGGGCAGATATTTACGAATCGGAATCCTGTTCAATATACACGCGCGCGTGCAGGTGTTGTGCATGGTTTGTCCGGTATGGGTTAAAAGGAAACCGAAAAACCAGAAACAAAGCAATTCAAAGCAAAAGAAACCAAAAGAAAACCAAAGAAAGAGAAAGAGAAAGAGAAAGAGAAAGAGAAATAATATATTAAGAAAATAATTTAATAAGTTCTTTATTATTAAATTATTATAATGAAAATTAAAATAGACCATCGGGAGCATGATTTGATTCAATCGTGTAAATATTTTTTAGGTATTGGTCCGGCATATCAAGGAATAGAATTAGAAATATGTAATTTACCCATCGGTGATATCATTTTATGTGATGATACCGGTATTGAGAAAGTTATTATTGAGAGAAAAAGTTTATCAGACCTTGCATCCAGTATTAAAGACGGACGATATGAAGAACAGTCATATCGTTTAAATGGCATCTCACACCCAAACCATAATATCATGTATATTATTGAAGGTGAAATGAATAAAGTGAATAGTTTTAAAACTAGAATAGATAAGTCTGTATTATATTCGGCGATTTTTTCATTAAATTATTATAAAGGATTCTCAGTATTGAGGAGTCAAAATTTAGAAGAGACTGCAATTATGATTTGCCATATGACTTATAAATTAAAAAAAGGTATTATTGGTGATTTGAAACCATATTATGATTCACTTATTCCGGAAATTCCAGAACTTTTGGAAAACTCAGAAAATCAAGAAATCTCAGAAAATCCAGGAATAAAAGAAGAAAAAGAGTATTGTCATGTAGTGAAGCGGGTAAAGAAGGATAATATCACCCCCGATAACATTGGAGAAATTATGTTATGTCAAATCCCCGGAATAAGTTCTATAACTGCAATTGCTATAATGACGCAATTTAAAAACTTACCCAATTTAATATTTTGTCTTAAGGAAAATCAACAATGTTTAAAAGATATATCATATAGCAATGCCAAAGGACAGACTAGAAAAATAAGCAAACCGGCCATTGAAAATATTAAAAAATTTTTGCGATCAAATGAATAATATTCTATAGATATATAAATATATTACATGAGTGAAGATTTATTAAAAATAATAGGAATAGTAGTGCTTGTTGTTTTTTTATTATATTTAGTATCCAAAGTATTAAAACTCCATTTGAATTTACAAAGTAGTATTATGGAAGGATTAACAAACAATGGCGTAAATGGCGTCGCTGGGTCAGCTGGAGTTTTTGGTAATTCTATTGCCGAAACGAGTACCCAATTCAAGGACTACTTCCTAATTAATAAATATAAAACCGATTATGAACATGTGATACTTAATTTAGATGAATATATAGACCTGTTGATGTTACAAACTACATTAGTTTTTTCTGCAAAAGATGGTACATCGCCGGAGAATATGGCACTTTTAACTAATTTAAACACATTACATGCTACAAAAGCCTCATTAAATGCAGTAATGAGTTTTATTGACCGTAAATAATTAAAAATTTTTTTATAATTTATATAAAATATAAAAATTTTCTAATGATAAAACGTGTATTTATACAGCATCTAAACTTGTCCAGTAACTTCATTTCCTGCATAATACCCAGCATCTACTAATTTTTCTGTATAACGTTGCCCACCCCAATTATCATCCATTGCATTTGGGCTCGGACTAAAAAGCATATTTTCAGTCACTTCATTTCCATGTAATACCGCAGCATTTGATAAGTCTGCATCCGACGTTGGTTGGGTAATAGTAGGAGAACCAGCATAATTCGGATTAAAATCGGTAGAACCCGGCCCAGAATCAGGCCCAGAACTAGAGTCAGGTGCATAACCAGTCGTTTGTGCGCCAGGATAATTAGTGCTTAATGCCGGTTGCAAACCACCTTGCGGTTCCATAACACTTGGTCTCGCTTTATAAACCGATTGCCCTTGAGCATCATAAGTCTGCTGCAAATATAAAACAGGGCAACGAATCCCTTGACTATGTTGCCAACTTATAAATTCTACATAATCTTCTAAATTTTCAAATTCAACCGGATTTACTCCAGGAACTTGCGCAAGATTTGAATTGTATAAATGAAAACGAGAACCCTTTTGAATTAACATATTTGGGCACCGAGTTTCTCCGGTCATAGTCGCGAGTCCTTCTAAGGATTTAGGGCCGTCATACATTGCAACAAAATATATTCCTGCTAAAAAGACAATAATAATAAGAATGAGCAGCAAGGACATATATAATAAAGTAGGATAAATAAAATTTCTATCTATATTTTATAATGACGGAAACCCCCAAATTACAAATCATTGAAATAGAAGGACCATTGAATAAAAAGTCGGAAAAAAAATTGGAAAAATTAAATCATGGAATTAAATCAGGTAATCATGTATTTTTATTTTTATTTATGGTTGGATGTGGTCCGTGTGAAAGCACCAAAGAGCCTTGGGCGAATATTCCACATCATTTAACGGATGACCACAAAAAGAACCCACAAATTATTATTGCACGCGTAGATAAAGATTTTTATCCAAAATTACATTCCGTTGGAAAAGAACCAATGGGATTTCCTACATTGCGTTATATTTCAAATGGCGGAATAGAAGAGTATGAAAAGGATAGGAGTGCAGAATCTTTTGCAGAATGGATTAAGACAAAGGTTCCCAGATATGATAAACGCGGTGGCGCAGGAGAACATGGAATGGCTTTTAGACACTGTAATAGTAAAACGTTACATACGCGACGGCGCAGTGGAGGTAAATGGTCATTAAAATACAAACGCAGCATCAATTGTCGTCGTCCAAAAGGTTTTAGTCAGAAACAGCATTGTAAATATGGAAGAAAGAATAAACATATGAAAAGTGGTACAAAGACTAGGAAAAGAACGAAGAGATAAAATCGTTAAGTTCTTTAAATTAGTTTGAATTATCTATTATTTTTTTTACAATTTATAATATACGGTTGCATATTATAAAAAATTGAATTAAATATACCAACGGATATATAGTATAACTAAAAAAATAAACAATGGAACAAGCATTTCGCCTTTACGATTTTAATGTATATAATGAAAATACGTCAGATTCAAATAGTGATGATTCTGGCGATGGACCAAAAAGAGATACAAATACCTTCAAAATTCAAATGTTTGGAATAAATGAAAAAGGAGAGAGTTGCAGCATTATTGCGGAAAATTTTAAACCATTCTTTTACGTAAAAGTGGATGATAATTGGACCGACGCAACAAAAATGGCCTTTCTCGCCTTTATGAAAGACAAAGTGGGAAAATATTATGAGAACTCTATTGTAAAATGCGAGCTAGTAAGTAAGAAAAAATTGTATGGGTTTGATAATGGAAAAGACCACAAATTTATTCAAATTATATTCAATAATATGCCATGTTTCAACAAGGCAAAATATTTATGGTATGATAAAGATTACAAATTACGCCCGAATGGTTTCTTATTTAAAGGTACGCGCATGTTATTATACGAGTCAAATATTCCACCCTTGTTGCGATTCTTTCATATAAAAGACATTAGTCCTTCCGGTTGGATTCTTCTGCCGAAAAAAAAAACAATTCAAATCAATTTTGACAAAAAAACCACTTGTACATATGAATTCTGCATTGATTATAAACATATTCTTCCGCTCAATGAAAAAGAAACGCGCGTGCCGTATAAAATATGTAGTTTTGATATTGAGGCAAGCAGTAGTCATGGAGACTTTCCCGTTCCAGTCAAATCGTATAAAAAATTAGCAACGAATATAGTGGAATATTTTGAAAAGATGGAAAAAGAAATAAATAAAGAAGATTGTAAGATTCTTTTACGTGAAATTATGATGTGCGCTTTCGGATATTCTAATACAATGATAACGATTGATTTGGTATATCCAAAGATTGCGCAAACGAATAAAGAAGTAATAGAAAAAACGGAAAAATGGTTACAATCCAAAATAAGAGATAACACAAATGCAGATAATTTTGGAAACCAAATAACGATTGAAGATATGTTTGAGCGCATGAATGCTGCTGTAAATGGAGATGGAGATGGAGATGGAGATGGATATGGAGATGGAGATTGCGATATAAGTGATAACGAAGAAGATGATGAATCTGTACCGGTTATAACAAAATCTACATTCAAATCAAAATCAAAAACAACCACATTAAAAGACGCACAACAATATAACGGCACAGTGGTAGATATGATGCTAGATAAAAAGTTTGATAGAGAAGCCAAATTATTGGAACTGCGTATTACGATGGATAATATATTTCCACGTTTGGAGGGCGATAAGGTAACATTTATCGGTTCCACATTCCTGCGTGCAGGTCAAACCGAACCATACTTAAATCATTGCATCGTATTGAATACATGCGGAACAGTTCCGGTAGAAAATAATCAAATTGAAACCTATTCTTCGGAAGATAAAGTGTTGCTTGCATGGAAAGATTTAATTCAACGTGAAAATCCGGACATTATCATCGGATATAACATATTTGGTTTTGATTATGATTTCATGTTTCATCGCGCACAAGAAACCGGTTGCATTCGCGACTTTCTCAATCTTTCAAAGAACAAGGGCGAAATTTGTGCTTCTATAGATAAAGAATCTGGAAATTATAAGCTAGAAGAATCCAAAATTGTGATTGCAAGCGGTGAGCATAACTTAAGATATATTAAAATGAACGGCCGAATTCAAATAGACATGTTCAATTATTTCCGCCGTGAAGAAAGTTTGTCGTCTTATAAGTTGGATTATGTGGCTGGTCATTTTATTGGCGATTATGTTAAAAATTTGGAATACAATCAAGAAACAAATGAAACGTGTATTAAAAGTACAAATTTAACCGGATTATATGATGGAAGCTATATTCATTTTGAAGAGATTGGGCATTCTACCGATTATTATAGTAATGGTGACAAATTTATTGTGAAAACAGTGAATAAAACCACCGGTAAATTTATTGTAAGCGGACATATTCAACCCGACCAAATTAAGAAAATTCGTTGGTGTTTGGCAAAGGATGATGTAACTCCGAAAGATATTTTCCGCATGACGAATGGTACTGCCGAGGACCGCGCAATAATCGCAAAATATTGTTTGCAGGATTGCAACTTGGTGCATTATTTAATGAATAAGGTAGATGTTCTTACCGGATTTATAGAGATGTCCAAGATTTGCAGCGTGCCGATTAGTTTTATAGTATTGCGAGGTCAAGGAATTAAACTAACCAGTTATGTTGCCAAGAAATGCCGTGAAAAAAATACGCTTATACCTGTTATGGATAAACCGGAAGGTAATGACGGGTATGAAGGTGCCATTGTTTTGGACCCAAAATGTGATTTATATTTGGATAATCCAGTAGCTTGTGTTGATTATGCATCCTTGTATCCATCTTGCATGATTAGTGAAAATTTATCGCATGATAGTAAGGTATGGACCATAGAATATGATTTGGAGGGAAATCTAGTAAAAGAAACTGGTGAAAAGGACACGAGTGGAAATTTTATTTATGATAATTTACCCGAATATGAATATGTAAATATTACATATGATACATATACATATATAAGACCGAGACCATCAGCGGCATTTAAAAAGGTAAAGTCGGGGTATAAATTATGCCGATTTGCACAATTTAAAACGGGTCGCGCCATCATGCCCTCTATTGTGGAGGAACTTTTGGCCGCCAGAAAAGCAACTAGAAAATTGATTCCGGAACAAACAGACGAGTTTATGAAGAATGTCTTGGATAAACGTCAGCTTGGTTATAAGGTAACCGCAAATTCTTTGTACGGTTCATGTGGTGCAAAAACGAGTTCATTTTATGAAAAGGATGTGGCTGCAGCTACTACGGCGACAGGCCGTCTATTACTTATTTATGCGAAACGAATTGTGGAAGAAACGTATGGCGATTCACTTTGCGAAACGACGCATGGTCTTGTGAAAACGAACGCAGAATACATATACGGAGACACTGATAGTGTATTCTTCACATTTAATTTGCAAACTCCGGAGGGCCAACCGATACGTGGTAAAAAAGCATTGGAAATAACGATTGAACTTGCGAAACAAGTCGGGCATTTAGCATCCAGTTTCTTGAAAAAACCACATGACTTGGAATATGAAAAGACATTTATGCCGTTTTGTTTGCTGTCAAAAAAACGATATGTTGGCATGTTATATGAAGAAGACCCCAATAAATGCAAGCGCAAGGAAATGGGGGTTGTATCAAAGCGTAGAGATAACGCACCGATTGTGAAAGATATATATGGCGGAATTATTGATATTTTAATGAAGGAACAAGATATCAAAAAAGCAACAGAATTTTTGAGAGGTTGTCTTAAAAATATTGTAGAAGAAAAATATCCAATGGATAAATTAATTATTACAAAATCATTGCGTTCGGGATATAAAAATCCAAAGCAAATTTCTCACAAAGTTCTTGCGGATAGAATCACGTCAAGGGACCCTGGAAATAAACCTGGGTCTGGTGACCGTATTCCATATGTATTTATTCATACTGCAAATAAGAAAGCACTGCAAGGAGAAAAAATAGAAACGCCTACGTTTGTTCTAGAAAATAAATTGAAGATTGATTATTCGTTTTATATTACCAATCAAATTTTGAAACCGGTTCAGCAAGTATTTGCACTTGTACTTGAAAAAATGTGGGAACTACAAAATAAACGGGCGAAAATTGCCAAATTTCGTAGAGATGTGGAACAATTACGTTCCTCCTTGAGTCCAGACAAATTTGAAGATAAATTGGATAAATTGAAAAGCAAAGAGGTACAAATAATGTTATTTGACGAATTCTTGCGTGTTACAAACAATCAAAAACAAGGAAATAGTGCATTAACAAGTTTCTTTGGAAAGAAATAAATATATTTATTATAAAAAATATATTTATGAAATTTTAAACTTTTTATAGAAAACTGCGCATCTTAGTTAAATGTAGATGATATTTTTTTTTCACAATAATTTAAAAACCGGTTTATATGATGAGAAACAAATGACAGAAATTGAATTACTTTTATAATCGCTATACCAATATTAATAATTTCTATATTATATGTATCGTCTGTATCAACTCCAACTAACTCATTTAAACATGAACGGCCAAGGTCTTTGGAGAACCATAGCTTTTCGGTGGTGCCTACCATAGTGCATTCTGAAAATTCATCATCTTTATTTGAGTCTGTATCATTTTCACTGATAATTTCTGAACTATTATTACTATTTACTTCCTCCGATTTTTCTTCTTCATCATCATCGTCATCATCATCAGCATCATCCTCATCTTCTTTTTTTTCTTTTTCTTTTTCTTTTTCTTCATCTTCGTCTTTTTCATCATCGTCTTCGTCTTCATAATATTTATTATTCAATTCGTTTTTATTATAATAAGAGACAAATGGTTTAACTACATTTTTAGTATTCTCAAATTTTTCAGAATCCGAATTATCAAAATCTGAATCATCCAAATCGGAATTATCCCATTTCCATCCTCTGGCATTCGTCCATTTTGAATCAATTAGATTTTCATTTTGCAGTTTATTTAAAATGGAAAAAACAGACCGTCTATGTATTTTTGCAATTTCTTGTACAGTTAATTCACGTAAATTATATTCTTTATGTAAATTTTCTAATTCGCACGAATTCCATCTATTATAGTGTCTTTTTGGCGGCATTCTGGTAATAATAATTTAATACTAAACTATCTTTATATTTATATATTTACTATTAATACATTTATATGGCATAATAACCATGAAATACGATTTCGTTGTTAGATGAATCAAATACCATTCTACTATTTGTACTATCAAAAGTGAAACGATTATCATTCAATAAATTTGTCGGGTTAAATAAACTTGTTAAAACGGCTTCGGTTAAATTTGCGTTATTTCTTGATGAAGAAGTTCTTGGCATCCTATTTCTCTCTTGAGTATTATTATCTTCTTCTGATTCGTCTTCTTTTGATTCTTCTTCTACGTCTTCTTTTGATTCTTCTTCTACGTCTTCTTTTGATTCTTCTTCTTTTGATTCTTCTGATGGAGAGTTATCATTTGTTTGGAGAGAACCTAAACCGGAAGCATTCGCTAAATGTGGTGCAGTAGCAGTTGGTATTACATGATTGCGAAGTATAGGGGTACGGATATCATAACGGCATACCGGACATCTCACATTTGTTTCAAACCACGATTCCAAATTATCAGGATTAAAAAGATGCCCACATCCAATAATTTGTCTTACTTCATTATTATTTGCAAAAGGTTCAAGAGAAATGGGGCAACTTATATTTAATGGGTTTTCTATTTGAGAATAAATTCTATTCTGTGTGGCGTGGCGAATTTCTCTCCTAGTAGGGCGAACAACAACATTTGTATATAAATTATCAAAATTATTCCATAAAATATCGGTAAATGATGAAATCAATCTATCTCTTGCAGCTGTATTTTGTATTGGATTGGTACTTGGTATTGAATTGGTGTTTGTATTTTGTCTGTGATTTGTATTTTGCCTTTGATTTATATTTTGTCTTTGATTTTGTCTTTGATTTTGTCTTTGATTTGTATTTTGACTTTGATTTTGTCTTTGATTTGTATTTTGACTTTGATTTTGTCTTTGATTTGTATTTTGTCTTTGATTTGTATATTGGTTTGTATTTGGTATAAAATAAATAAATCTCCCCTGATTCGTATCATAATATGAAGACAAATTATATTGATTATTATTAAAAGTATTTGTATTATGATTATTTAACATATGATTTATATTATGTAGAATTTCGCGTTGTGTTTCTTGCATTGTTGTAAGCTGCTGGTTGTTTTGATTATATAAAGATACATACATATCTAAAATACTCCGCTGGTCTGGACTTAATGCATAAGAATTTCTATTATTTGACATATATTATATGTAATACAATAATAATATAATTGCAAATGTGTTTAAATGTATATACTGTATTAATATTATTGATAATGACATTTGATAAATATAAAGATAAAGGATTGACTGGACTAGGTAATCTGGGAAATACCTGTTTTATTAATTCGTGTATGCAAATATTATCACACACTTACGAATTAAATGAATTTATGAATAAACCTAATTATAAAAAACGGTTGAATAATAAGTTTGAATCCACTCTATTCTTAGAATGGGATAATCTTCGCACATTAATGTGGAGTGAAAACTGTATAATTTCACCAGGTAAATTTATTAAAACCATTCAGAAGCTCGCCCAAATTAAAAAAATTGATATTTTTACTGGATTCGCGCAAAATGATTTACCCGAATTTCTCCTTTTTTTAATTGACTGTTTTCATATGTCATTAGCACGTGAGGTAAATATGACAATTAATGGTTCTGTGCAAAATAATACAGATAAAATTGCGGTTCAATGTTTTGAAAAAATAAAAACAATGTATGCAACAGAGTACTCCGAAATTTGGAATTTGTTTTATGGTATCCATGTATCACAAATTATTTCTCCTGAAACCGGTGAAGTTTTAAGTTCTTCGCCAGAACCTTATTTTATGATTAATCTATCTATTCCTCAGGATAATAAAGCCCCCTCTTTAATTGATTGTTTTAACCTATATGTAGAAGGGGAAACATTGGACGGGGAAAATGCTTGGTTTAATGAAAAAACCGGTAAAAAACAAGATGTCAAAAAGAAGATATCTTATTGGAGTTTGCCAAATATTTTAGTTGTTGATATAAAACGTTTTAATTCACAAAATAAGAAGAATCAAATCTTGGTAGATTTCCCAGTTGAAAATTTAAATTTGTCCAAATACGTAATTGGTTATAAAAAAGAATCATATGTTTATGATTTATATGGTGTTTGTAATCACGGAGGAAGTGTATTTGGTGGGCATTATACATCATATGTTAAAAATGCAAATGGAAAATGGTATCATTTTAATGACACAAATGTTACAGAAATTACAGACCTAAATCAATTAATTTCTCCAAAAGCATATTGCTTTTTTTACAGAAAAAAATCAATGGAGTAATATATAGATGGATATAACCACGAGTTCTACGATGGATAATCAAAATACATATGATTATATAAATGGATTATTAATGAATCCTACCATATTTATTGTACTTGTTTTTGTAGTTCTTTTGTATATTTTATTATTTTCTTCTTTAGGAAATTCTAATACATCAAGTAATCCAGGACTCGGAAATATGAACGAGGGCACTGGTTCAAATTTAAATATTGTAGTTATTATCGTAATTGTTGTTTTTGGAATATTAACCGTCATTAATGGAATTCAGTATTTTTTCGGAATCAGTGTAGTTGCGTCCATTAGTAATTTATTTAGTAATTCTCCAGAAATTGATATCGGAATTAATCAGACGACAACGGATTATAGTTATGGTATGAATACACCCAACGTTCCAGAATTAATGACTGAAAAACAAGTGTTTAATATACCGGGTAATGAATATGGCTATGAGGATGCAAAAACATTATGCACTGCTTATGGGGCACAATTAGCGAGTTACGACCAAGTAGAAAAATCATATGCAAATGGTGGCGAATGGTGTAATTACGGTTGGTCTGACGGGCAGATGGCATTATTCCCTACACAAAAATCAACTTTTAATAATCTTCAAACAATTCCAGGACATGAGAATGATTGTGGGCGTCCGGGTATAAATGGCGGCTATATGGCGAATCCAAAATTAAAATTTGGTGTGAATTGTTATGGACATAAACCAAAAATGACGAACGAGGAAGAACAAAATATGGAAACAAATTCGCCTTATCCAAAGACTGAAAAAGATATTCTTCTTGACAAACGTGTGGATTATTGGAAGCAACATCTAGATGACATTTTGGTATCACCATTTAATTATAAGAGTTGGAATATGATTTAAAATGCTATAATCTAGTGAATGTAAATATTTATAAATATAAATTTATAATTATAAATATTTTTATGTTAGTTTATTTATTATCTTCCAGTTGAAAGATCAATTTGCGATGCATGTAATGATTCAGTATTTGAAGACTCTGTCTGTCCGTAACAAATCATTATATTGTCTGCGGCTGCATAATGAACGTCAGTTTCCGATTCATTTCTTTTTGCTGGAGCAACCGCCATTCCAAAATCTTCAATTAACATATCTGCGAGACGATTGGGTTCCTCAATTTCTATTGCGACCACAGGTTTAATTATACTTTTTAACATTCCAAAATTACGTCCCAATAAAATAACTACACACGTTATCAAGTAAATAATTGATAAAATAGATGATAAAAATGTTCCTACATACAAAAAAACATTAATTTTTATTATATTTTCTGTAAAATTTATGTTTATTGTTTTTAAAATACTTATATATCTTGCGCAATATGAGATAAAATAGAACATAAGCATTTCTTTTAATTTATAAAACACTACTTCTTGGAGCTCTATATCTGATAAATGAATCAGTCCGTGCATTATGGCACTCGTTTTATTATTAATAGAATATTTAATTAAATAGTTTATTAATATTTTATTATTTAGTTTAATCTACTTTTGTGTTTTTTTTGTTTTGTTTTTGGAAGTTTTCGGGATAATTTTAGCAGTACCTTTTTTTCGGTTCGTTTTTGCCTCAGCTATTTGTAATAATTTGTCGTGTAAATCTTCGCCAATAATTTCTGAATCACGTTCGTCTTCATAATTATGCTGAAGTTTAGTTGCTCCACCGCGTTGTGTTTCGGTATCAGGTGATTTAAAAAATAAAGGCGGGATTACGTAACTACCACTTCCACCAAATACTCCGGACGGTTCTTCAGAATCAGAACTATTAATATTCAAAGATGTCATTGGTGCAATACCACCTTTTAATAACCGGGAATTTACTGTGAATCCGCCACTATATATTTTTCCTCCAGACAACTGAAAAATTAATTCATTTGCTCCAATTTGTTCTGATTCCTTATTCATTTTATATGATTTATTAGTTGCCATATATACAATAATATAGTATATATTCTTAAGAAAATCGTTTCATTTCTGGAACTATTTTAATTTCGCGATTATTTTTAATATGTTCCATAATTTGTTTTACTTGTGATTCATTGCGAATAATATTTGATAATGATTTTTCTAAATATTTAAAAGTAAGTGGTTCAGAAATGCGCGTTTTCGTAAATTTAAGTTTTCCATCGCTAATTTGAATATTCGCATCCATTAGTTTATTTTTTTCTGCATATTCCGTTATAGAATCTAATAATTGAGATTTTTTATCTCTAACTGAATGAATTTTTTCATTCAAAATTTTCAACTGATTATCAAGCAAAACCCAATTTTGTATATTTTCTTCAAAGCTTCCCATAAATAATATTTTATTATAATCAAATATTATTTTTATACTTTTACAATTTACAATTTACAATTTACAATTTACAATTATTTACGATGTTTTCTCGTCCCATATCTATTTTGTGCGAACAATAAACTAAAAGGAACAAGCGCTTGAGAGATGACGTTTCCCCAATATCCTCCTCTCTTTGCGCGACGACTGCGTCTTTTCCCCCCATTCTGTAATTCTGAATCACTTGGATTGCTGCTACTACTACTAGTGCTGCTATTTCCTCCACGTCGTTTTCTACGTCTAGACCCAGCAGATTGAATTAAACTCAAATTTGCAGCACTTGGAAACGCCCCGGCAACAACAGATGGTTGAGTTCCTGCTAAATTTTGAATAGATGCTCCAAAAGGACCTCCTCGTATAAAGGTATTATTGTATTGCTGATTTTCGCTACCAACAGTTGCCATTTCATAAGTGGCGGCAGAGCTGTATCCTCCTCGCATTTTTCTCTGTTTTCTCCCACGTCTTCTACTGCGTGAGCCACCTCTCATACCTTTAGTTGTAGATGTAGATGGAATTGTCGCAGTTGTACTAGTATTCATTTATATAATGAGGGAAGAAAAAATTAAATAATTTTTGCGATTATATTTTTATTACGCAAAATTAAGATTAACAATACTAATATTGCTAAAATCATTATAAATATAAAAAAAACTAAGGTAATAATTGTATAAATATACGGAGTAATTTCCATCAATATTACTTCCATAATGGGGGAAAAGAGAGATCGTAACTGGCACTTAATATCTTCCCGTTTTAAAATATCTAAACATTGCTTTACAAAACTATCTTTCATATTATGTTAAATGATTGTTAATACCTAATAGATATAATATATAAAAAAAATGCAAAGATTTTACATATGTTATTATTTTGTTTTATTCGCATATTGCGGGATATTATTTGATAATTTTTCTTTCGTTTTACTAATGGATAATATTATTGATCCAAATAATGATTTTGATTTTTCACAATTATCTTTAGGAAATCCTACTAGTATTCAAGGGGGGGCATATTTTACGAAACTTTCATATTTTCAAAAACCGCTTTATATTCAAACTCCTAAAAGCTTGACAAAACAAGGCTTTGTTAAAAATGCAAAAAAATATTATACAGAACTTATGTTTGACAATAACGATGAAAAATTTTTTCATTGGTTAGAAAATTTAGAAACAAAATGTTATCAACTTATTTATGAGAAACGGGACACTTGGTTTCAAAACCAATTAGAATTAAATGATATTGAAGGCGCATTTGCAACCACTATACGACCATATAAGTCATGTAAATATTATTTATTGCGCGTTAATGTGAAAATGAATTATGCAACAAATACACCACTGCTAAAAATATACAATGAAAATGAAACACCTCTTACCATAGACGATGTTACGAGCGATACTAATATTATTTCTATTGTAGAGATACAAGGAATTAAATTTACCCCACGTAGTTTTCAAATAGATATTGAACTTAAGCAAATGATGACAATGAACACAGAGGTTTTATTTGAAAATTGTTTAATCAAAACTACACACCCATTAAAGAATAACATTCAAAAACCAGAATTTATAAATACTTTTATAGAACCAGAACCAGAACCAGAACTAGAAAAAGAAAAAGACAATATTCAAATTATTAAGGAAACAAACTATGTAGAAAACAAAAAAGAATTGGAAGAATTGACAGAAACTATTTTGAAGGAAGAATTAAACAATTTGCCAGCGACTTTAGAGAAAAATATTGAAAAAATCACCAATACAAATAATGTAGAGAATGCAGATGAATTAAAAGAAGTAGATTTTATGGACGTTTCTGCTTTAGAGTCAATTACATTGAAGAAGCCAAATCAAGTTTATTATGAAATATATAAAGCAGCTATTAAAAAAGCAAAGGCTGCAAAGAAAGAAGCCATTATTGCCTTTTTAGAAGCCAAGAATATTAAGAAAACTTATATGCTTGAAAATTTAGATGAAAGTGATAGTGATCAGGATATGGATTTAGATAATCTTTCCGACTATTCGGATACTGAATTAGACTCCGAATTAGAAAGATAAAATAGAAAAAAAGAAAATGAAACAGATATATTAAAAATAACGAAAAAGAAAAGGGAAATATAGGAAGAATCAAAGGTTTAGTATAATTTATCAAACCAATTATTATAATTAAAATGTATTCAAAAAAATATTTTATCATTAATTTTATATAATGAGCATTTCACTGAAAAAGCTATGGTCGGATTATGGTATAGGCGCCATCATCGTTTTATTGATTCTAGCATATGGCGTTAGTTTGTTAGCCAAATATTTAACAAACAAGGGCAGTTATGGTTCCGAACATATGAACACTCAACCAAATTCTGCGTATAAGAATAAACCAGTTAATGGATTAAGTGGTGGAAACGCCGTTCAGCCATCTAATCCTTTAGGAGAAAATGAGGTATTTGCATCTGTTTCCGGTATTTCTACCCCCTCTACAGGTATTCCCACTTCTTGCTCTAAGCCAAATATTCAGAATCCCTCTGATTTATTACCCAAGGATAGCAATAGCCAGTGGGCGCAATTAAATCCATCTGGAAAGGGTGAGCTATCTAATATTAATTTGTTAAAAGCCGGTTACCATATTGGTATTGACACCATTGGTCAAACTCTTCGCAATGCCAACTTGCAGATTCGTTCCGAGCCACCGAATCCTCAATTATATGTAGGACCCTGGAATCTTTCAACTATTGAGCCTGATTTCATGCGACCTCCATTGGAAATTGGTCAAGGCACTGCATAAGCTTGTGCTATTTTGTAACTTATAATAAATTTATAGAACACATTATAAATTTATTTTTAGAGAGAGAGAGCCGAAGATGGAGTCGTTAGAAATAACGTTTCGTTTTTCTATTCCTTTTGTTTGTTCGCTTATATTTTCTATTTTTTTTAGATTTTTTTCCACCATTTTGCTGCGCATTTTGTATAACCGTGGCTACCTTTGCTTCCAATTCCGGATTCTGTTCTAATTTTTCTTTTGTTTCTGTTTGTTCTTTTTCTATTAACATTGCTAGCTGTAATTGTTTTTGTAAATTGATATATTCTAATTGACTTTTTGCTATTTGTGTTTGTTTTTCCCAATCAGATAATGTGGAGTTTCTCTCTATCTCTTTCATCCGCTGTTCCATTTCTATTGTTTTTCGTGAGTTGCGTTCTGATAATGAACGAACAACGGCCTTTGCTGGATATGTCAGTAATGCTATCAATCCTCCCATAAATTCACCCGCCATAGATATAGACGAATGAACCAAACTCATTGTGTCCCCTATAGTACTAGACAAAGGTGTAGCTGTCCTTGAAATAACTTGATTTAACATTTCCATTCCACTTGTTGCCGCTTGCAAACTACCTTTTGTTAGTGGTACAGTATTGTTTATGGCTTCTGATACAGCACCCATAGATGCTGTACTCAATTTACCAGACGAATCTAATGTGGTTCCTAAAAAATTTGTAGATTTTCCTATCAATTGTCCAGACGAATCAAATGTGCTACCTAAAAAATTTGTAGATTTTCCTATCAATTGTCCGGTTGAATCTAACGCAGTTTTTCCAAGCCCTAAACCAGACCTCGCAACACCAAATGTATCTCCTACGGTTTTAATTGACTGATTTCCAACATTCAGCGCACTATTTGCTATACCAAGTACATTGCCTGGTATTTTTGCTAAATTTTGCAAGCCGTGATTCGCGATTTTACCATAATCTCCGCCTATTGTTCTTTTGTTTGTTCTTTTGTTTGTTCTTTTCTGTTTTTTTATGTAATATTTTGCACTTTTTTTCATTATTATTATTATATATTATGAGTATAGATTTTATAAATTTTATTTTATAAATTTATTTTATAAAAAATTGAATAATGATATTTGTAATACACGCAATTCAAAAAAAATGAATACAAACGCATGCCAACACATTCTAAAAACGGGTAAAAATAAAGATAAACCATGCAATAAAAAAATCGTATGTACAAAACACAACATGTGTGAAAAACATAATAATATGAGAATTGCACAAAATTATAAATTATACGGTGATTATGGTAATCCAGACCAAACAGAATTATGGGTGAAATGGTTAATGAGTGTCGACATAGATAAATAAACTTCGTTTTATAAAATATAGTAAAAATTTTATTATTTATATAGTATAATATGGATCTCTTCAAATCAGACCTTTTTTTATATATAACCATTGGATTTGTTTTACTTGTATGTTTGAAAATATATTCCGAATCCGAATTGTATAATTTAAAATGCATTATTTCTTCCGTAGATGGAAATAAATATTGCGTAAGAGAACGGTCTAAAGAAAAAGAAGCAGCAAATTTACTTGCGAATGTAACAAAAAAATGTAAGGAATTAGTTGAATATATGAAAACAAACCATCCCGATGATGAGCGCGTAAAACGTTTAGTAGAAGGTTTTAATCCGCAAAAAATATCAGAAACATTACCAACAAGTGAATTGACAGCATATAGTGAAAACAAGGGAGAAAAACTGGCATTCTGTTTAAATAAAAAGAAACACGATGACACGGTTTTAATTGATATGAACACATTAACATTTGTTTCGCTTCATGAATTATCACACATTATGACTTCTAGTATTGGACACAAACAAGACTTTTGGCAGAATTTTAAATTTTTATTAGAAAATGCAAAGGCTGCCGGAATTTATAAGCCGGTTGATTATAAAAAGAATTCTCAATCTTATTGTGGCATGACCATAACAGATAATCCATATTTTGATTTATAATTATGGGGTTATATTACAATAATAAATACAATATTTATTATAAATATTGCATTGTATTTATTATAAAATAAATAGATAAATAATATATACAATAATAGTAAGAATAATGCTACAATCCAATTTTATATATAAAATAAATTATCTGAAAGAAAATAAAATTGTATCCATTCATGTATTTTATGGTGAAAATGTAGCTGTAAATGGAATAAATTTAGATGAATTATTTAAAACAGAACCATCAAATGCTGCATTTATAGATAGCGTTTCAGGTATTCCAATATTTAATTCAGAAGAGCTTACGTATATTAGTGAAAATAATATTCCCGTTAATTTTACTACACAACAAATTCATTATGACGATACAATTGGTACAGTTAAATTAAAAATTATTCAGGCTTTTGCCAATACGTTTTCTTTAGAAGAAATTTATTTATTTTGTTTAAAAGAAGAAATATTCAATCCAGTTAGTGTTTATCAAACTTTAACACAAAATAAAAAATTGCCATTAACCCGAGTACGTTTAGACCAATTTCTCTCCAATATTATACGTAATGAACAAGGAGAACCAATTCAATTTGATATTCCTGATAAAGAGGTGTATGATTATGATGATATAATAACGCTTCAACTTGAAGCAAAGAAATTATGGGTAAGCAAAGTATTAGGTCAAAAATTTTTTATTTTAACAAATGAATATCCTTATATTTATAATCCATATGATGTGAATAACTATGACGAGTTTATTGAACGCGTTTCTCGCAAATCTCTCACTACTTTGAATAGTCATTTATTATTAAATACAGGCCCCATTGTTGAAAATAACATATATTTATGTTTGGCAACAGATGTATTAGAATATTTACAAACTAAAGACATTTCCGAAACAACGACGATGAAATTATATTATCCATTTTTATATAAAAATAATATTCAGAGTCTTGCGAATTTACAAGACAAAAAATATGATTTATTAGAAAAGAATAAACCATTGCTTACTTCCGAAACAATGGAAACATTTCAAACTGTTGATTTATTTTATGATATTTATAAAGATAGAACACGTGAATTAAAGTATCAGTACAAGGGAGTTAAAATTATAAAAGTGATAATGCATTCCGATATTATTGTAAAAATGCCGTTGGAGGTTATTTTTAAATTGGTACATGCAACTGAAACAAATCCACTTATCAAATACAATCCATCTACTAGACAAGAAAATGTGTATCGTCTATTTGCAGACAAATTATCCACCGATGGAAGAAAAATACCATTTTTGAACAAGGCAAATATTATAAAACTTATGAAAACGATTGGACGCAGTCGTTCGGTTAGTGTATATATTGAATATTTAAATGGCACGAATACAGAAACGATTATTTGCGAATTTGAAGAAAATGGCAATATTACGATTTCTTGTGAATTTGAAAAAATCATGAATTTAAGTGACATCACTACCATATTTAAAGACGCTGTAAATCCAGTTATTGAAGAGGTAAAAAGTTATTTTGAAGAAAATGGATATAAGATTTCATTGTTTGAAAGTTTATTTGATGAAAATGTAGAGGTGAAACAAATAACATATCAAAGTGTAGTAGAAATTGATAACACGATTAATGTAACAAATATAATCGGGTGTTTGACGAGTATTTTTATTGTAGAATCGGTAGGTGATTCTGGAAAAAATATAGAGATGCGTTATAAACGTGTCGCCAATTTTAATAAAAAAACGAGTCAAGAGGCATTTGTTATTGAACAAGCGAATCAAAAAAATGGGCTTCGTGGTGAAGAATTAATAACTGCATTAAGTAAAAATTATAATATGAAACCGGGCGAAGCCGCAGAGTTACTTGCAAAAATGGTAAATGAATTACAAGTGGAAAGAGGTGTAAAAAGAAACGATATTGAAATTAAAATAAATCCTGGGTTTAAAACACGAGTCACCGTTAATCCAATTACCAGTTTAGCTCTTATAGAAATAGAAAATATTAATGATATTCAATATTTATCGTTGATACCCATTTATATAGATACGTTTATTCGTTTGACTCAGGACAGAAGTTCTACTAAGGTTCCTAGTGAAAGGATTCAACAATTATGTGACGTGGAAGAGAGAGAAGAAATTGTATTAGATGATATTATTGCTGCATCGGAAGAGGTTTTTCCTGAGCAAGAAGACCCAGAGTCATTTTTATCAGAGGAAAGTGAAATACCTAGTCTGGATAAAAATAAAAAGTCCAAAAATGTATTAGATTTACTATTTGATGAAGATGAAGAAGATGATGAAGAAGAAGAAGAAGAAAAAAGTGACGCGACATTTAGTTCCCGCGGTGGGAAAGGTTCCACGTCTTCAAATTCAAAATCAGATTCTGAAATTCCAGATTTGGATAACATAAAAGGACTAGAACAATTAGAATCAGAACTATCCAGTTCCAATGAAATCATTATTCCTAATGAAGAACCTGTGGCAAATCTTATGGCAAAACTTGTAGCAAAACCGACTGTTCCTATAAAACCATCGGTTACCACGTCTGTAAAAAACATTGATGGGATGAAATTAGCAAATCCAACTCCATTTTTTAAAAGTATGGAAGAAAGGGATCCTGTTTTATTTTTAAGAGAGAATAAAGGTAAATTCAATGCATATTCACGTACATGTCCTGCCGCAAATCGTCGCCAACCGATTATTTTAACTGATACAGAGTTAAATAAAATAGATACTGAAATGCCCGGCTTTTTAAAAGAAGGTGATGTATTAAAATACGGATCCAATCCAGACAAAAAATTTAATTATATATGTCCGAGGTATTGGTGTTTAAAGACAAATTTACCGATTGACCCAAGTGAAATTGTTGATGGAAAACATCCGACATGTGGTAACGTAATTCCACGCGACGCACAAGAAGTACCAAAAGGTGCTTACATTTATGAATTTTTCAGCCCTCCGGCGCATGGAACTAGAGAGAAATATAAAGACCATAAACCCGGTTTTGTTGCAGAAGGAAAACATCCTGATGGATATTGCATCCCGTGTTGTTTTTCAAATTGGAACAAAAATTCTCAAATAAAAAGACGAGAAAAATGCACACAAACTTTGTCAAAAGAAGTACCGCAAAAATCAGAATTAAAAGAAAATAAAAAGGATAAAAAAGATAAAAAGAGTAAAAAAGGAAGAAAAGATAAAAAAGAGGAAGAGGAAGAGGAAGAAGAAGAAGCGGAAGAAGATGAACAAGAAGAAAAAGAAAAAGAGGAAAAAGAGGAAGAAGAAGCGGTGCAGCGATTGGTTAGTGAAAAAGAGGAATATATAAAAGGGCCCGAAAAATTTCCACTAGATTCAGGTCGTTGGGGATATCTTCCAGCGGCAATTCAAATTATCCTTCGCGAAAGCAACGCAGATTGCCAAGTTAGCAAAACCAATACGAATATTAAACCGTTTCATAATTGTTTATTAAGACACGGGGTTCAAGAAAGCCAAGCGCAATCTTTTATTGCGTGTATAGCAGATGCTAAATTTTACGGAGAATCAACGGTTCCGACAATTGACAAAATGAAAGAAAATATTATCGGGTCCATTACTCTGGATACATTTATTACTTATCAAAATGGAAACCTATTAACCAGTTTTATGACCGACGCCGATTTTGAAAATGTAAATTTAGATTTAACACCTTTTAACAAGACAAAAATATATAGCAAAATAGACCCAAAAAATAAGGAACAACTCTTGTATTTTAAAAAAATAGTAGCATCCTTCCAAAACTTTATCACTTTTTTGCGCGACTCAACGTCTATTATTGATTACACTTATCTATGGGATATTATTTGCAGACCAAATCCCGCTATTTTCGCACAGGGAATCAATCTTGTCATTTTAGAGATTCCCGAGGATGATACCACAAATAACGTAGAATTAATTTGCCCAACAAATCACTATTCTAATGAATATTATGAAGCGAGAAAACAGACATTAATTCTTATGCACAAAGGTGATTTTTTTGAACCATTGTATTCATATCGCAACGAGGAAACCAAACTTAAAATTAGTAAAACATTCAGCGAATACGACCCCCAACTGTCAAAAACCATGAGAGCAGTATTTAAACAAATCATTAAACCGCTAATATATAACACATGCGTTCCGTTAGCAAGCATGCCAAGTATTTATAAATTTAAAAGTCCTATATTATTAGCGGTTTTGATAGATAATATTCATAAAATTGATTATGAGGTTGTTACTCAGGTTGTAAATTACAATACAAAAGTCATTGGCCTGGTTATTGTGAATATGGAAACACAAGTAAGAGGATTTGTTCCGTGCTATCCTTCCGAAATAAATCCAACATATGATTATTTATTGATGATAGATGACTCCATTTTTACTGGTTATATCAGTACTCTACAATTTTTATCAACCTTGTACAAAGAAAGTCGTGGAAAAATACCATGCAAGCCTGAGTTCAAAGTAGTAGAAGATGAACATATTGTAGGTATAATGACAGAAACAAATCAATTTGTGCAAGTTACTGATTTAGTACTTGTGACAACCGTGATGGATTCTTTGAAAATAATGCATGATGGTAATTATTTACTAGCGGAAACAAAAACGATAACAACTACGCGAGTAGATGAGGAAAGAGTGGAATATATAAAAAAGATAAAATTAGAAACCAACTTCTTTCAGGTTTTTCGTAATACCATTCGTATTCTTTTGAATGATTATGAGAATTTACAGTTGCGAGAGAAAATAGAAGGCGAAATAAATACGCCCTATATTTTATATACAAGTAAATTAAATTCCGTTATACAATATTTAAAGGACCTTGTTGGAAAAACAGTTATTTTTGTTGAGGACTATGACGTTTCTCTCATTGATAAGATTTCTACTTGTATAGTTATACCGGATAATAAATGTGCTGCAAAATCCCCAGTATGTGCGGTAACAGAAGATAATTTGTGTCAATTGGTCATACCAAAAAAAAATTTAATCACTGGGAAAAATAATGAAATTTATTATTTTGGTAGAATGGCCGATGAGATTATTCGTTATAATAGAGTAAAATCATATTTATTTCAACCGGATACTCATTTATCATTTGGTAATATTAACTATAATTTACACGAAAATGAAATTATTCTTATACAATCTCTTTTAAATAGTGATTATTTTGTTGGGCTTGAACCGATTTCTGAAAATAAATATGTATCGTATAATACTTATGATACTGCAGAACCAAAACAAACGCAAAATTATGAAAATCGTGTAGCTTTTGACGCGAAAATGAATGCCATAACGGAAGCTTCTACAGAAGTGCGAGAATGTGTTGTTAAGGTGAAACCAAATATTTCTTCTTCTATTTGGAGTAAATGTTTTCCGGAATCATTTAATGAAATAGAATATGAAAAAACAACTTATTGTGGGTTTTATTTGCTTATTGATATAATTAAACATTTTCATCCAGAAAAAAATATTTCTCTCAATGAGATGCGCCGAGAATTATTAGAACAATATATAAAATATTTACCAGCATATGAAAGCCAGATAATTGATATTTTGATTTTAGAGGGGAAAAAAACATTGGGTGACCAAGTAAAAGAAAAAACACTAACTTTTCAAAATTTTATCTACATGGATAATTATTATGTTACCAATTTAGATATATGGATGATAATGGAAAAATATAAGATTCCGTCTGTATTTATTTCAAATGCCGTCATTTTACAAACAAAAAATGAAAAGACAATATTTGTTCCATATGGAGCAATAAAAGACAAATTTATATTTATTGTAATGCCTGGACTACGACCAGAAACTATTCCAAAATTTAAAATAATCCAGTCGTCAAAAGGAGAAATTGCATTTCCTGTTACCATATTTCGTTCGGAGGATTGTATTCACAATGTAGAAGAAGCAATTGGACAGCAAAAAACAATAGAAACTTTTTTGAAAGAATTTACGAAAAAGGGATTTAATGCAAAAGTGAATGCAAAACCAAGAACAACAAAAGCAAAAGCAAAGTTAGTTCTTATGCAAGAGGCTGCTCCAGAAGTTCCGGTTCCTGGGCCTGGTCCTGTCCTAGAACTAGAAGTTCATGTTCCTGCACCGGTTGCTCCTGTTGTTCCTGTTGCTCCTGTTATAGAACCCGTTGTAGAGCCAATTGTTGGAAACGCAACAACAAAACGTCAAAAAATGGCAGTAGTAATTAAAAAAAAACAGACACGAAAGAAAAGACCTGTACTAACCATTGTCCAAGGAAATTTATAAATAATATTTTCATGAAATTATTTATAAATCATCAGTTTCTGATTTTGTTTCTTCTTGTTCATCTTCTTTTTCTTCTTCGTCTTCTTCTTCGTCTTCTTCTTCGTCTTCTTCTTCGTCTTCTTCTTGGTCTTCTTCTTGGTCTTCTTCTTGGTCATCTTCTTTTTTCTCTTCTTCTTCATCTTCTTCCTCATCTTCTTCATGTTCCGCTTCGTATTCATACTGAATATCAAGTATTTTTACATTTGCCTGATAAAATGAAATACAGTCTGTATTAAATACAACTACGTTATAGTTCTTTTTTTTTTTAAAATGAAATTTTCCAGATTGTTGCGGCTCTGTTGTCATTGTTCTTTTTCCAAACCGGGGATTATAATTTGAAAAAAGCAACAATTTTTTTTTCAATAAATTTACTGATTGAAACTTTTTTTCGGAACCATGAATTAAAAATTTACTCATCAAATATAACTGCAAATACGGTCTCATAATATTAACTAAAGTGTCTTCTGGGAAATCTTCATGAATACTTATTTTGTTCATAAACAAATAATTTTCATCTATCATATCAAGTACAGAAGAATGTAATATGGAATAATGGGACCGAAATACATAATTTTTAATATGAATATCTCGAATATAATTCTCATTATTTATTTTGAATGCACATAAATCAAAATTGGAATGAAAAAATAATTCAAACAAAAGTGGCATAGAAAACAAATTAGAATGAATAAAATAATAAAGATTATATAATATTGTATTGCTCAATGGCATGTTGTTATAAGGATTTTTGATTTGTAACGGGTCTGCAAAATAATAAGAACAATTAGATAAATTTGAATTAATAATATTAATTAAATCATTTAATACGAACAAATATTTTACATTATTTTGAATAAAAACAAATACATTTTTTTTATTTACATCAATTTCGTTTAATAATAAATCAACTTGAATTTTTACAGGTGTTTTTTTTATTTTATATATATGTGCCAACTTACCAAAGGCAAAATAGGTTCTCTGTGATTTATTAAATATGTCAAATAAAATATTTTTTGTTTCTTTGGAAAAGAAAATATTGTCTTGTATTTTTTTAATTTCAGTTAATTTTATTTTATGAAATTCACTTACATCATTTTGAAAACAATTTGTTTTAAAATAAAGCGCAACAATAAAATTATATAAAAAATTTATATTTGTATCATTTTTTATTTTTTCTGATAATTTATTGTGTATAGTGCAACAATAATTTATATAATTATTGGTAGTTGTATATTCTGGTAAATAAACATCTAAGTCATAAGATTTTTGGAGTATAGAGCAAAAAATACTCATAATATATTTGCTGTTCTTCCATGTATTATAATCATTTGTTTAATATTTTTTATTACTATTTGTAATAAAAAATACACATATTCAAAAATACAAATTTTACAAATTTTACAAAATTAATTTATTATTGTGTTATAATACATTTAAAATCTAGAATCCAGGATTGTAATCATTGTCCGCACCTAAATCAGTTGTTTTTATAGTAGTTACATTATTTTGAATGATTAAATTATTTGTACTGCACGGCTCATCCGGATTTTCTATTCCGCCAAACATTTTCTCAATCGTTGCCGCATCATCCGGCTGCTCATATACGGTAGTTTCCTCCAATTTCATCATTTCCTCCATATCTAAAATAACCTGGAAAGCACTTGTTCCGTATAATCCCTCTTGTCCAACCATAACATTTGCAGAAATACCGCGCATCGTATCCAGTTCTGCATGTCTGGCTGCCTTCAAAAACATTTCCGGGGTTTCCTCAAAGGATGCTTTTGCAATAGGTCCAATATTATCATTATTTATACCATGACGGAATATAGATATCATTTTATTTGTAAATGTCATTCGGTCACATAACAGACATAAGTGGTGATAGTTAATATACGTTCCATCAAATTCTATCACCTCCGCCAATTCATTATAAATAGTTTGCCGCGCGGCTTCTATTCCGAAGATTTCAAATATCTCAATAATATCATTGCTAAATGTGCGACGCGAATCAATGTAATCCAACGCTAAAACATCCATCATATTGGTGCCAATGGTATCAAGTACCCAGATATCTTGTTTCTTATAAACACCGGATTGTTCTACCACATTATCCTGCCCATTAATTCTTCTAAGAATGACCTTATTAATGCGCTTTATGCCGCGAATAACAATATTCTTTAATAGCTGTTCCTGGAAATTTTTCAATAAATAGATTTGGTCGGATTGGTCCAGCGAATTTACCTTGGGTTTCTTTGCACCTTTACTAGTGCTTTGTTTTATTATATTATTCATGCGAATTCTGAAAACCAACTTATCCGAATTATAATCCGAATAAACACAACTAATATCATCTGAATAACTATTTTTGAGTGTAAAGTTAATATCGTCCATCGTAATATTTTTTTCTAACATGACCTCGGGTATCATTTCCATACGAATAACCCACTTGGATTTTTCATTTGTATCATCCGTGATAGAAATTTCCGCACACTCGTCCATCATATTTTCAAAAGCGCGATACTGTTCCATAGTTGTTGCGTCCTCATTAATGAGCGTATTTAAATCATCCGGGTCAAAGCAAATTTCCACCGAACTCACCAATTCTTGTAATTTTGTGTGTTCCAACATATACATAATGGATTGCGCTTTTTGACGGTCTGCCTCATCTTCGGGTTTTAAATATACGGTTAGAGAAGGGTTCTTGGGCTCCGATGAAAGCGATAGAATTTCCTCAATTCTGGGGACACCACGCGTCACGTTGGATTTGGAGGCGACGCCGGCAAAATGAAAAGTGTCTTTTTGCGTTATGCCGTTGTATATATTAAAGTTTCTTGTATCGGCAACTGTTAAATCGTAAGCATATTTTGTTGTGTTTGAAACTTCTTCTATTTTTTTAACTTTATCAAATAGGACATTTTTATATTTTTTATCTGTTCTTGACTCAAATACGAGTTTGCCATCTATTTCATTGGGAATTGTTAAATAATTTTTATTAATTTCATATCCACATTTAAATGTGTGGTCTATTATGATTTTTGTATTCACGATTTTGTAATCTATTTTTGTATTTAATATTTTCGCTAAATTTTGTGCTTGTTTATTTGTTACATTTAATCTATACATTTGATGAATATTTTCACTCAATGTGCCTCTACTATTTGATTCTTGTTTTTTTTGTTTAGAAACAAAACTATAAATACCAAGAATATTCAATATTTGTTGCACATCAATTAACATATCTTTTGACACTGAAAACATTATAATACTTTTAGAATCCGCGCTTACAGACCCATCTCCGCCAATATATGCGTCCAAGAATCCCTTTAAACATTCTTTATTGGAAAACACAATTTTATCGCTAACAAATTTATTATGACTTAACTTGCCGCAAAGATTTTCTAGAATTCTGCATAATACGGTATTGTAAATGCGCAAATCTTGGCTAGTCCATCCTTCTTGGCCTTTATTTTCGTGTCTATATACTTTTGTAGTTATATTCCACTGATTGCATAGTTCCAAAATGGGTTTGAAATATTCTGCGTCATTATTTGCAATTGACAGCTGAAATTTTGTCATGCATCCTTCTGCCGCATATGCACCTACCAAATATCCAAAATTATAATCAAGTGGAATTAATTCCGGAACATTGTAGGCATTCATATTTGTTTGCATCATATATACACATCCAGGAGTGAATCCGGTCTTTGTTTTGCAACCATTTCTTAATTTTTCACCCACTTTTGCAGCAAATGTGTCGCTACGTTTATAGGGAAGATTAAATGTGGTTCCTTGATGTTTTGACCACCAACGGTGTTCGTGCATTACTTCTTTTGCCTTTTCAATTTCAGATGCATAAATATATTCGGTTGGAGGTAAAATTTCTCTTAGATTTAACATGGTGGATTCTTTAAAATCAATTTGTTTGGTTGATACCGGAATATAATCTCCCACTTTTAGTTCGTCTCCACTAATTCCAATTATTTTTCCATTCACTAATTTTAAAATACCTTTCGCTTTAGTTACTATAACTTCACGCTGTTCGTGTGTTGTAATTTTTAACATAGTATTTGTTCCATCCGTATTTATAACAGGATGCCGAGTCACTGCTTCAATCTCCTTCCATAAAATTTCACCATCTTCGGTGCAAGATGGTATCTCATAATATTCCGGTAATTCAGCATAAGTCGTGTCTTTATCCGCATAATATTCTAATTTTTTCGGAGCGGCAATATGTTTTTCAATGAAATCTCCGATTTGCACTTTTTGAATAATTCCTTCGCGATTTCTTACGATAATATGTGTCTCGTAAGTAACTGAATTCAATGTATTATGCACAATAACACCATAATCCGTCATAAATGTTTGATTTGCTGGAACTGTAAAATCATAAACATATTCTGGTTTTTCTTGTGTGTAAAGTTCAATCTTCATAATTTCATCCCAAATCACATTAGATGTGGCCGCTTGTTTCAAAATTTTTAGTTCATCTTCAATCTTTTTGGAATCTTCGTGAGATTCAAATATATGGATATATTTTTCTAATGTCCTGCGTCCAATCGTGTTCTTTTTAGCCCAACGTCCATAATTGCGACTTTGGCCAGGAAGAGCAAGCAATTTTCCACATTTCGCGATTATCTCGCCAAGACCTTCAATCTTGTCAATATCATCCGACAAACTATGTACATTTTCTCTGTCATTATATTCCACTAATTCTCGTAGCTTTTCTGCATGAACTAACGAACCAATACATGTTTCGTATTGTTTGGAATACTTTGCAGATATAGCCAAATGATAAATATTTGACCCTCTAGTAAAATTTTCTTTGATAGAACCAAACATATCAAAATAATTTATTAATAAAGCCATATCTTTAATCAGCTGTTTAGAACGGCTGCATACTCTAATTTGGTGATGAGCCTTATCGTTTTGGAAATTGCCATCGCCATCAAAGTATGCTTGAATTAAACCAGATTTGAAATCATTTGGCGCCAAGAATGCAAAATCGGGAACGTGTTTAACGAAGGACCCATTATTACATGTGGCGAGTAGGAAATCCGCTAATGATTTGCAAGAGAACTTAGATGAAACGGATGGACCATATTCTCCTTTGTATTCTCTTACTTTACTATCTTTTTTAAATCTTGCAGCAAATTTTTTCGTATTTTCAATGAAATGTTGTGACATATTTGTGATGCATATAGAGTTACCATTAAGATTCCCTTCTGCCAAATATGCACCAATAAACCATCCAAATAAATAATCTAATTTATACTCCTGATTTCCAATAGTTACACAATTTTGAACAAATGTATTATCAATATGTTTTGCAACCGGAATTCGCATGCCAGTTGTCATTTCAGCACCTACAATCGGTACCACTTTCTGATCTCTACGAACCAAATGTGAATGACTAGTAGTTGTTTCTACTATACGCCCGCTACGTGTTGTAACTTTCATCATTTGTCCATTTACCGGATGGCGACTCACGTGTGAAATTTTATTCCAATGCGTTTTCTCTTCCGCATCTACACCTACGATATAATATTCATCATCTAGCGCATCTAACAAAGTTTCTACACTATCTACGTGACCAGTATTGCAGGTAAAGTGTGGCAATTGTTCAATAAATTTATCGCATAATTCTCCGATTTCCTCTGAGACCATAGAAATTATTTTTGATTGTTTATTTTTTTTAACACACCTAATACGCTCACAACTACGAGCCGACATTTGTGTGGTTGGCTCGCCAATGCTCTGCGCCGCAATCATTCCAACCATTTCACCAGGCGCAACAATACTGCGCTTATAATTAATCGCAATTGTCTCCAACAAAATAGTGAGCGCGGCCTGATTGAATCGCTTTACCATAAGTAAGTCTTTGGGTGACAAGTAGAAATAGTAGAGTGTCTTGAATAAAAGTGTTGGTGGAGCACATTGAATTTTTTCTAAATTGGAAAATGTGGCGTCAATCATTTGTAGTGCCTCAAGGGGAGTAATATCAGAAATAGAATTTCCTGTAATATTTTGCTGTCCCATGATATTTGTAATAATATATGCAAATGCAACAGGAGTATGTACAACACTTTCCCCCTTATTCTTGAAAACATATTTTACAATATTATCACGATTCTCAATCATTTTATCCGTAATTTCTTTCAAACGTACTTGAGTTTCCGCGAGTTGTTTGCTGTACCGTTTCATAACATTCTTCAGGAATATGTGCGACAATGTCTTGCCTTTTGCACCTTCGTCTGGAATATTAAAATGGGCATAAATATCTTGAATACTCATGGTTACAAGCGGAATGGATTGATTTTCTACTTTTATCGGATCTACACCATCATCACCATACGTAAATTGTACAATTTTTCCCTTATTGGTTCTAACAGTTGTATCATACGATACCATTAGGTCTTCTAAACCTTTGATTAATCTGCGCTGAATATATCCAGTAGTAGAGGTTTTGACAGCAGTATCAATTAAACCAATACGACCACCCATTGCATGGAAGAAGAGTTCTTGTGGTGATAAACCATTAATATAAGAACTCTCCACAAAGCCACGAGCGACAGGACTATCGTCAAACTTGGTGAAATGAGGTAAAGTGCGTTGGTCAAAACCGTATGGGATACGTTTTCCATCTACATTTTGCTGGCCTAAACAAGAAATCATGAATGAAATATTGAGGTCACTGCCTTTTGAACCGGCATTTACCATGGTAACAAATCGGTTATCTTTATTTAAACTTTTAAGTCCAATTTTACCTGCTTCTGAAGTAGCTTGATTTAGAATATTATTCACCTTTGTTTCAAATTCCTCCACATTCGTTTTACCAGTATTATTCTCAAAAATACCCAGTTGAGTCTGGTCAATTAAATTTTTAACATCATTCTTTTTTGCGGTAATTGTTTTAATAATATCTTGATTGGTCTTTTCGTTTGACATTAAATCACTTATTCCAACACTAAATGAACTTCCTTTCATATATTCGGTAATAATATTTTGAAGGTCATCAATAAAATCGGCGGACTTAAAATTGCCAAAATCATTGCATGCGCGATGAATAAGACCTTTGGTGCCTGCACCAAGAACACTTTTCTCTAACTGACCGCGAATATATTTTCCATTTTTAATTTCCAAGACATTGTTAGACGTTTTTGGGTCGTCACTATCATTAAACAGTTTGGTCTTATAATGCAATGTTAGTGGTGGTAAAATTTGTGACAAAATATCAAAATTTGTAATTTTTTCTCCGGCGTCTCGTCTTTGAACAAGGGCTTGTTCATTTACGCGAGGAAACATCATTAAAATGTTCATTGCGTCGCGCGGCGAGAATGCAATATTTTCACGTGTAAAACGGTAACACCCTAACATAGAATCCTGATAGATACCGATAATGGCGGCATTGTTTGCCGGACTAATAATTTGATAAGGGACCGCGGCTAAATATCTCAGTTCCGCGTCCGATTCCGCATCTTGCGGCATGTGAAGATTCATCTCCAATGAATATTTTATTGGCCAATAAAAGCCACCTAATCTTTCGAATTAGGATTGGACTATACCTTGTCCCGCATCAGGTTGATTAATCCTTCATTTGCGAGCTGTAACCATCTAGTCTCTGAACCTTACCCAGTGCTCTATCATAACGAGTTTAGGGTCTTGGCTGCGGATTGCCCAATCCTTTTACATTTTTACCGCTGGGTTCGTCAATTAAACGAGTTCCTCACATATATTTCTAAGTGTGAGTGGTAGTAAAAGGCTCTAAGGGGTTTCCCGCAATTTGATCACATTGCCATTTAATTAATTCTTGAATAAAATTATATGCTCTCTCTCTTATATTTTCTATACTTTCATATCTACCAATGAAATTGGTTTTAATCCTATCAATTACCACTCTAATGTACTGATAGTTTAATGTATTATTATTAATGACGAATATGTATTTTTCTATATTTTCTTTGTCTATCACCGTATTTTTGAATCTTTCAAATTTTGCATTCAAATGTTGATTTTGTGTTATTGCCATTTGTTTTTCGCGAATAACATGGTTACTTTTGAATGCTTTTAATCTGTCAGATATCAAAGATTTTGTGTAGTCACTTTTTTTTTGATATGTTTTTTCTTTTATAACCGGTTTTAAAATTTTGGTTTCATCTAAAAGGATTTTGGTTCCTTTCAAACTACCGCGACATTGACCACCATCTGTTAAATTATAGCCATTTGGATATTTTGTTCCATACTCTAATATGTATTGTCTTTCATATGCATCCAATTCATTCACATTACATGTATAAATTGTTTTGCATTCAAAATTCTCAATTCCATATTTTAATATTGCAGAATTTAAATACCTTGATTGATTCTTCTTATTGGAAGAAGCCTCGCTTATGTGGTCTTTAAATCTACATAAAGAACCAAATGGTCTATATTTACCGCGATTTAGTCGGTGACTTCTAGTTTGTCCTATGTAGGATTTACTATTAATGTTGTTTGTAATTTTATATATTTCTCCGGTTACATTTTCATATTCGTCTAAATTTAATATCATTAGTTTTATATAAAGAGAGCATTTTAACTTATTTTCAATAATTAATTATATGACTAGAGGATTATATTTACCCATTACCATATCTTCATAAAGGCAATGGGTAAGCAAACATTACAACGTTTTCCTAATTAAGTCTTGTTTGCAACTTAATTAGCGTTCCCCTGTTGGCGACAAGATTTATCGCCATCAAAATCCGCATTGTATGGTTTGGTGTCAGCAACATTCATGCGAAATGTATCACCGCGACTCATAATTTTTGCAATGTGACACATCATGCTCATTCTGTGTAAAGTCGGCTGACGATTAAAGAGGATAGGGTCACCGTCCATCATATGGCGATGAACTGTATCTCCGTCCTCTAACACAATTGATTTGCGATCCACATAGCGCAACGTAATAGAATCGCCATTTTTCTTTTCCAAGATTTTCGCGCCAGGATGAACATCCGGACCATTTTGTACTAATTTTGTCAAGAAGGCGCGATTCACACGATTCACAACCACTGGTTTCGTAATATTCTTTGCGATTTTCATTGGAATGCCAAGTTCGCGAATAGAAATATTTGGGTCTGCAGTAATAACCGAACGCGCGCTAAAATCCACACGCTTCGCCATGAGATTTCCTCTCATGCGTCCGCCTTTTCCATTCAAACGATCCTTGATTGACTTTAACGGACGTCCAGAACGCTGTGCAACAGAGGCAACACCAGGAATTTTGTTATCCACTTGTGTCGCAACATAATATTGCAAAACCGTTGTCCAATCATCAATCACATTCGCCGGCGAATTATTATGAATTTTTTCTTGCAATGTTTTATTTGTTTTAATAATATTAACGAGAATATGACTCAAATCATCCTCTGAGCGTTGTTGCGCATCATGCTTCACGGAAGGGCGAACAGCTGGAGGAGGCACGGCCATTACTTGACAAACCATCCAATCGGGTCGCGACCAAGTAGGACTGAACCCCATGAATGACACATCTTCGTCCGAAATACGTTTGAAAATTTTTATAACCATTTCTGGGGTTACTTTGATGATTAAATTTTGTTCATTTGGTGTATCATTTTTCCATTCTGCAATAATAGTCGCGAGTCCTTCTTTCCTGATTTTGTGAGGTTGCAAGCAGCCACAACCATTATCAGTGTCCTCACCACAACGCTTCATTTTACTCGCCAACGCAAATACATATTTCCAACGATTATCTCCGACCAATTTTAGCGCTTGTTTGTATTTTTCTTTACTAACTAATAATTTACTGCATTTAAAACAAACGCAGCGTAAAATTTTTAAAATAGTGCTTAAATATTGAATATAAAATACGGGACGCGATAATTCAATATGTCCGAAATAACCCGGGGTCTCCATATAATCTAATCCATCGGTGGGACAGATTAGACCGGGTTCCAATACGCCCATACGCGGATCAAATAAGCCGCCGATAACGGGTTTATTATTCACATACGTATCTCTGGTTGTAATTTCCGCAACAGAGCCTTTTCGTATTTCATCGGGGGATAATATACTAAACTGGAGCCCCAGAATTTTACTAACATTATTTTCACCAACCATTTTGTGGTTTTTCGACATTGTTCCTTATATTAATACATTATATTTAGATTGTTTCATCTTCAATTTTTTATTAAACAATAACCATTATAATAATACAATTCGTAAAATATTTTATGGATTACACAAAATATTTTCATTTGGTTACTTCTTCTAAAACTTTTTCACGGTGGGTTGATAGCTCTCTTACATAAAGAAATAAAATCGTTAAACACTGGAATATTTTGCGTAGGTACAGGATTGCCTGGATTTGCAGGTGCTTTTACAGGCGCTTTTGCAGGCGCAGATGAAGACGCACCAGTTTTTCCAGTAAAAATATCCCATGCTTCTGGAATAGGTGACCCAGTTATTTCAAATTTTATTGGTTTTACTAACTCATTATCTGTTGATTCGCAAATATCATATGGTGCTCCTGTAAATTTAAAATTTGGAATATATTTTGCAAAAAGACTATAATCCGTGGATGGGTTTAATGTAAATTCGTTATTATTAGTATCACTGATAGTAAAAGTATTGAATGAGGTCATTCCATTCATTCCACGATTACATGCTAACCCACCTTTTTTATTTGGATATAGATATGCTGATTCTGGTCCATATTTACCCAATTTATCTAAAGTTTTTACTTCTGCTACAGTAAAAGGAGCAACAAACTCTAAATATGCATCTCGGTTTGGCATGCGTTGTCTAACCTGGGATATCTCTTCTTCGGTTAATGGTATAGGTGTAGTATTATTATTACCCGGGTGTCTTGCGTTTTTAATCACATAATCATCCCAAGGCCATAAGCCTTTTTTTGCAAATTCAAGTGCTTCTTCGTCACTAGTACTTTTTTGCATTTCTTTGATATACGCATCTATTGCTGCTTGCGATGGTTTTCTGCTCTCAGGGGCCCCAGGAGGGCCAGGTGCATTAAGTAAAGCATTTTTAAACGTATCTATCGTACTTTTACTCCACGTATTATTATCTGGTAATTTTTCTAGATATTTATATTCCGGAGCAAATCCTTCAATTACCTTTGTATAATTTAAAAATAGTGCCAATAATGTAAAAAGAATAATAAATAAAATTATATATCCATTTTTTGTAATTTTCATTTTATTATACCCGTATATTAAATATTTTTTAATTTAAATTCTACATTTAGCACTCACATCAAAAAGTATAAATTATAAGAATTTATATAAATTTTTATTTATAAAATAAAATTGATTCCAACTTAAAAATATATATTTCCTAATAATATACAACAATTAAAAATGCCAAGAGACATGCAAAGTAAATTAAAAAAGGATAATAAACAAAAGAAACAAGATGAACGCTCGCGCCGTAGAAAAACGAATGAGCAATCGGATAGTGACGACGATAATAGTTTCTCAAGTGACGATGAGGACGAGGATATGGACCCGCAAGAATATAAAAAATTTTTAGCAAAGATGTTTCCTTCCAAATATATTAATAAAAAGATTCAGAAAGGCGAAGATATTAAAAAATTTCTGAAAAATCTTCCACACGAAGAAGATGACTCAGAGGATGAGGAAGAAGAAGATGAGGAACCAAAGAAAAAATCGTCAAAATCAAAAAAAATAAATAAAAAATTAATCAAAAAAAATAAAAAAAAAAAAAAAAATATAAAAAAAGGAAAAAAAGAAGATGAAGAAGAATCTGACGAAGAAGATTCTGAAGAAGATGATGATGAAGAAGAGGAAGAGAACTCCGGAAAAAAAATTAATATTATATTTACGATTGGTCATGGACATGATGATGAAGATGAAGAAGAATGGTTAGACGAAGATGATAGCGAATGGGATGATGTAGATGATGAAACCGAAGATGAAGATGAAAGTGTTTCTACGGATGATTCGGATTCTGACGAAGAAGATTCTGATGATGAAGAAGATTCTGATGATGATGAAGAAGAAGAAGAACCAAGTAAGAAATCACATAAAAGAAAAATTTTAAAAACAAATAAAAAAGAAAAAGTGGATGAAGATGAAGATAAAGATGAAGATAAAGATAAAAAATCAAAGGATGTTGAAGAAAATATAAAAATTTCATCAGAAGAAGAAAAAACATTGAAAAAATTAACAGAATTGTATGAAAATGATAAGGATAATAAAGTGTTGAAGGAATGTTTGGAAGTATGTAAATCTAAAATCAAGGATAAAAAGAAAAAAACTGAAAAAAAACTGCAAAAACAAAAACAAAAAAATGGACGAATTTTCAAAAGAATTCTCCGCGATAAAAATGCAATGAATGATTTCACCTTCTTTGAAAAGATGAACAAAGAAGAACAAGTCAAGATTATCAAGGAGGTGCGAGAAATCAATAAAATTACACGCGTTGAGAAGCCGTATCGTATGACCTTATTGGAGTCAAAAATTCCTCCCATTTTCAAGGCTGCCGCGATGAAGAAAATTAATTCATTGCGCTATATGGAACCTGGAAGTGGCGAATTCTACAAAATCAAAAATTGGGTAGATACTTTTATGCGCATTCCTTTCAACAAAATTGAAACATTGCCCCTCACCATTGATAATGGCGTAGAAGAGTGCCATGAATTCATGGAAAATGCTCAAAAAACGCTTGATTCCGCGGTTTATGGTTTAAATGATGCGAAAATGCAAATTATGCAAATGCTTGGTCAGCTTATTACCAATCCATCTGCTATTGGAACTGCTATTGCTATTCATGGACCACCCGGAACCGGTAAAACGAGTTTGGTAAAGGAAGGTATTAGTAAGATATTGAATCGTCCATTTGCCTTTATTGCCCTCGGTGGTGCAACGGACAGCAGCTTTCTGGAAGGACATTCTTATACATATGAGGGTAGTGTATGGGGTAAAATTGTGCAGATTCTAATTGATAGTCAGTGCATGAATCCTGTTATCTACTTTGACGAATTGGATAAAATTAGTGGGACACCAAAGGGTGAAGAAATTGCTGGTATTTTAACACACTTGACGGATACCGCACAAAATAGTCAATTTCATGATAAATATTTTGCAGAAATTGATTTTGATTTGAGTAAATGTTTATTCATCTTTAGTTATAATGACGAAAAACTAGTGAATCCGATTTTAAAGGACCGTATGTATCGCATTGAAACAAAAGGATATGAAAAAAAACAAAAGACCGTGATCGCAAAAGACTATTTGTTGCCCAAAATCCGAGAGCAAGTTCGTTTTAAATCAGAAGATATCATTATTCCAGATGAAAGTATTCATTATATTATAGAAACTCATTGCAATAAAGAAGATGGAGTTCGTAATTTAAAAAGATGCCTGGAAATTATTCACACAAAGTTGAATTTGTATCGTTTGATGAAACCTGGTGTAAATTTATTTGAGGGCGAAATGTCATTAAAAGTGGAATTTCCTTTTACCGTTTCAAAAGATATTGTAGATAAGTTGATTAAGAAAGATAGCAATGATAATGCTAGCTTATACGGTTTATATGTATAAATTAAAAAGTTTAAAAGAATAAAATTATATATATTAGCAAGGTTTAAAAAATGACAGATGGAATAATAGAAAAAATAGAAAAAAATAATTCATCCATAAGTTATCTAATTTATATGAGAAATAATATTGAAAGAAATAAATTAGATTTTTTATTTGAATTGGAAAATTGTGGAGAGCAACATGTTCCAAAATTTCAAAATTTAATCGCCGGGTTGAATGAAATTCTGACAAATATAACTGCAATATTATCTGCAGATTGTGTTCATGATTATGAAGAGGACTATATAGATATTACACCAGACCACTCACAACAAATAACTTATTGCAAGACATGCGGATGTACTTTTTAGATTTTATATGACATTTTTTTACTGCAAGAATAAAGCAGTAAAAAAATAATGATTATTCTTCCAAACTCCATATGTATAAAATATATATATAATTATTACATTGGTATTATTTTTTGCATATTTACAATATTTGCTATTGGTAATATATCTGTATTTTTCTTAGCATCTACGTCTATCACTTTAACTTCTACATACGAATTATAGCCCATCTCTATATCCGCAGTATTTATTTCAATATTTTTTTCTTCGTTTATTATCATTGTGGATATAGATTTTACAATACACGCGAAATCATGAATGATGCCTTCACCAACCGTTTTAACGACATAACATATTAAAACTACTCCCCCCATAATAGCCATACCTCCAACGGATACAACAATAATACCAGTTCCAACTATTGATGCAGGAATAAATAATATTTTTTTTATAATTTTATTATATTTTTTAAACATTTGTATTTTTTACTACATTGTACCAGCATAATTATTACATCAATTTTTATTGGAATTCGGTTCAATTAATTTGTTCGGATAAATATTGGGAATTTCTGGATAAGGTGGTATTTCAGGTATATTCGGAATTTCTGGTATTGCCGGTTTTTCTGGTATTGCTGGTAAAGTAGGAATATATGGTAACATTATTTTTTCAATTAAATCTTCCATCATAGTAACGTTTGGAATTATAGTTACACCTACTAGAAAAAGAAAGAATGAACACCAAAAAATAAAAACAAATTTTTTTCTATTATTTAATGAGATAAATAATGAAGATGATATTGTTCTACTTATCGGGATATTATTATTTATTGAAGAAAGTGATAATGTTCTAATGATAGCATTTGGCGATACGTCTAAAGACATAAAATAATACTAATATCTGGATTTATAATAATTAAATAAAAATAAAAAATACAATATATACTCATTACCATTTTATAATTATTTGTATTTTACTTTTTTAATTTTGTTTTTATTTTTCAGTTTTTATTTTTTTTATTTATATTTATTTAATCGTATTTTTTTTAATTAATTTTTTCTTTTCTTCTGCGAAGAGGCGGTGGTGAATACACGCGTAAATATTTTTCCATATTTTGATTTTCTATTTCTTCTGGAAATAAGTAGGGTATAATCTCAATATTTCCCTCCGGAAATTTCCATGATACCTCATGTGTCGACGGACAAAAGTAGTATTTTCTTCCAGGAATTACGTTTCTAGAAACACTTTCTACCCAAAACTCCACATGTTCTTCTGGTCTAAAAATAGGAATCAATGACAGCTCATATTTGCGTGAAATATTACCGATATTGTCCATATGAATAGACAACGTTGCAGACTCCGTATTTGTTGCAATTGTACTTACTGACATTTTTTATAAATTTTAGAATATATTAAAGTTGTTTTTAGATTTTATGAATTGCGAAAAATCCTTTTCAATTTTTTTTGAAAACCTTATTTTTACAATTGTTTTATGTAATAAAAATAAAATACTATAATTTTGTATAGTATTTTATTTTAGATTCACTCTTTAATACTCGCTATAAGGAACGTTATTTCCACCACGATTAATTAAATAATTGTATTGCGGAACGGTCATACAAGCGCATCCCATACTATTAGAATAAGTATTGGGGCAACATTCCGGTTTAAACGGTGTTTTTGCGAACATGGATAACTCACCCTCAGGTAAAGGAATCTGTTGTGGAGGACGATTTAAAATATTTTGAACAGCTTTATCTCCTTTTGACCCTGGTTTATATGTTAAATTTGGCAAGAACCATGATTTTGTATTTATCGGCTTATTTTTAATATCAGAGAAGGACGATGATTGACCGTAATTTGTATTTGCCCCAGTAAATCCTTCATTTAACGTAGGATAAGACATTTCTAATGCAAACTGATGTTGATTGGGCGTTAAATATTTTTTTGAATAATGTGATATAGTCGCCGGAATGCTAAATCGGCAGCAGGACGAAAATGTAAAACAAAACAAAATAAATAACAAAATTGCAATCAAGAATAATATTTCCACTCTTACAGTAATTTCCATTATATACATATTTCATAGATAATAATTTTGTTATCGCGCTAGTTATCTAAAAATAAATCCAATACAGAATTGTAATGATAAAATTGTATATCTTCTATAAAAAAAGTACCTGTATTCGTCAATAAATGATATAATTTGTTACTTTTACTAATTGAATTGCTAAAATATTGTTTATTTGAATTATTCATTTGATGAATATCCAAAGTACTTGTAAAGGATTCCGCAGAATTATCGCATATTTGTAAATTGGGTCCGCCTTCCACTATTGTATCCCCTAAATGGAACTGAAATTGATTTATAATATGGACCCCATCTATTTCTACTATACCGCACACAATTTCTCCATTTTTTAATACATCATGTATGCAAATATCCTTTATTTCTTTTCGTGAATTATTTTGCAGTGTTACCAGAGTGGATGGTGTAAAACCGCCATCTAAATAATTATGTATCCAATCTATTTTTTCGTCCTCTAAAATCGTAATATTGTTATATTTTTCTTTTAAAACCGTTTCCAAAATCATCAGTTCTTTTTTCTCAACTTCATCCCAATCAAAAAAGATGCAATCATTTATAGTAATTGTTTTGCTTCTAGTGTTTAAACAATAAATAAATGGTTCCGAATAATTATGAATAAATTGTGAATGAGGATGTTGCAAAACAGGAATCCAAATACCGTGAAATTTTATACGATGAAATCCACTAACAATAACACCATTTAATTTATACATATCCATATTTGTAGAATCTAATGTTAATTTAGCAGTAACCATATCATCTCCATAAAGCATATCTCCCGGTTGAATATCTACTATTTTTTTCTTTTTGCCATCATTCATTACTAACATGGTATTTTTATCAAAACACATATTGGGTTCTGCCGGAATAGGACTGTCAATATGCACGTGTAAAACCTCCGTCATAAATCCCAACATAATCGCTAGTGGAATACTAACACTGACAAAAATAGCCGTCATTGTAATTGCAAATGGCCATGTAAATGGTATAATCCAAAATCCAATAATTAATGCCGCCAAAATAACCAACAATATAATTATAATTTGACCAACAGCTCCAAGAAAACTTTTCAATGCATAATATGTTCCTAGACTCGTATATAATGCGCCTGTAAAAATACCTTTTATTTTTCCCATTAAATCGTTAATCACTATAAGAATATGCTGAAGAGGAACCATTACATTTGCTACACGACCCATCACATTTTGACCTAACGTTGCAATACTTGTTCTTATATTTGCCATCATGTTATTTATGAAATATAGTGCCTTTGCTAATTCTGCAAAAATATTATTTAATAACCCAGTCGCGTATGTAATTGGTTGAACCGCATAACCTGTAATAGAAACTAGAATATTTTGCATACAGTACTGAAAATTTTGTGATGTATATTCGCTTACAGACATTCCAGCAGGTCTATTGATGAATCCGGCAAATGGTATATTTCTTGGATTACATCGTTGAGCCGGCCAATCTTCTTTAATAGGTTTAATATTCATCATTACAACAGAATAGGAATATCCAATAAATAATAAGATGGTTAAAAGAATAAATAAAAATACCGAACTACCATATTCATCAAAATAAGTAACTTTTTTATACATTTCATTTATTTTTTTTGAACTGTTTAATATGTCATCTATATTATCCATATATATACTAGATAATATACCTTTTCATAAAAAAATAGGTAAAAAACCCGATTACTGTAAGCAATCATCTTCCCAATCCCAGAATAACTGTTTTCCTATTTTAATTTTATGGTCATCTGTAATCAAACAAGAAAACCATTCACACTTAATTTCATCTTGTATTTCAGCATCTTTGTATTTTTCAACTTTCATAAATTTGGTTCCGCTATCATCAGATGCAATCATATGAGTTCCCGTTACATAAATATCAGCACCATCTACACCACGTCCTTTTAATTTATATAATTTCTCTTGATAATCGCGATTCTCCAATCTCATAATTATTTGAACACGACTACCGTTTTCTAAAATGGCGCCTAAATCTAGATCCTTCATATCTAAAACCTTTCCATTTTGTAATTTTACTTTTGTTTCCGGATGAAAGCAATTACCTGATAATTTTTGAACCATTTGCCCTGGCGGGCCATTCCAGGCACTATTCATCGTTTTTACACTTCCGTCTAAAATATATAAAAGAGCAACCATAATGCCAATAATTTTCCCAATCATATCTTTGATTCCAATAAAAATCCGTTGGAACTCTATAATAATATTCAAAAATACACCAAAAATACTCCCCACTAATTTTGTGAAAAATGTTCTTATATTACTTAATAAATTGTTGGCAAAATATAAACTGTCTCCGAATTCACTACCCATAGATGTCAAATTTGAAATAATGTACGTAATCGGTTGGAGTAGATAACCCATGAAACTTGTCTGTGTATTCTGTACGCAATATACAAAATCCTTTTCTATGTCATCAGACAATGGCATGTATAATGGATTGCAACGATATTGGGCCCAGTTTTTCTTTATATCCGCTATGGCACTAAAATAATACATGGCTAGTATTTGTGATATAAATCCTAAATTGACATATATAAAATTTATCCAATCACTTCCGGTGGGCATATTATACTATAAATATATAATTCTTATATTTTGGCATTTCTTCCGTACCTTATTTTGTTTTCCTTGTTTTCCGTGTTTTCCTTGTTTTCCTTGTTTTCCTTGTTTTCCTTGTTTTCCTTGTTTTCCTTGTTTTCCTGGTTCTACCACCACTATAACAACCCCACGTTTGATTGGGTCCCATAATATGGGTACCGCCTTTTCTTCTTTTCCCTCTTTTTCTTCCACCAAACTTATCACACCCACAACCACCTAACTGATTCGCTGGTATTGGTTCTGCTGGAGTAACTACAGAACCAGTCAAATCATTATTCATTTTAGATTGATTTATTTGACTTACCCCACCAAGAGTAATTGATTGAACTCCCTGCGGATTACTCGCATTTGGGTCATAAAATATTGGTTTTATAACAGGTACAACTATATCCGCACCACCTTTTTTTTTTCTCCCACCAGCAGACGTCTTACCTAGCGCGAGTAATAATTTTGCATTCTGTCCATTAATAGCCATTGCTGCATCACGCGGTGACCCGGCATTACCAGGAAACGCAGTACTTATTGGTGGGTCAGCATATTTTATATTTTCCATTGATATATAATATTATAATAAATTAATTTTTTACTAATAATTTATCACTAAACAATAGCTTAAATAATATATTATAAATATTATTTAAATGGAAATGGACGACAGGCAAAGACTTCAATTGCAAAAAATGATCAAGGTAAATGATGTTCAAGACCAGACTAGCTTAATACGCGAATTAAAACATAGTCACCTTCTGCAAGCAGACATTAATGCTCTTCTAAAATTAAAAATGAAGTACAAGAATAATGCAGAGGAAATTCAACAACACGCACAAACAGAATGCAATTTCTTATTCATGTATTACACGGATATTTATAATAAAATTCGCAAAGATGAAATTGATTTGAAAATTTTGAATCGTTTTTTAAATGTATTGCGACAAATTGAGGACGGTGAAATGGACCAACATGAAGGGGCCTTTGTAGTGGGAACCTTGTTAAAGGAAATTTACGTAGATAGCGCGCTAAGAAAGGCAGACAAATTGGACGAAGAGCATGAAAACACAATTATAAAACCATTGGAACCAGCCATTCAAATTTCTTGGAAAGAATACAAAAACGTATATCTTTAAAATTTATTTATATAGTAAGTTAAACATAATTTGATATAATTATATATCACATTATGCCAACAAGTCTTGTAATTGTTGAATCCCCTGCCAAATGCAAAAAAATAGAATCTTATTTAGGACCCGGTTATAAATGCATTGCTAGTTACGGTCATTTACGAGAATTGAAAAGCTTAGATGCCATTCACCGCGATAACCAATACAATATTACATTTGATATTGCAGCGGATGAAAGAAAACAGAAACATATTGAATATATGCGAAAAGATATTCTCGGTGCAGCAGAAGTCATTTTAGCAACAGATGATGACCGTGAAGGAGAGGCAATCGCATGGCATATTTGTATGATATTTGATTTACCGCCATCCACTACGAAACGAATCGTATTTCATGAAATTACAGAAAACGCTATTCAAAGCGCTATCGCTCATCCGCGTTTTTTGAATATGGATATTGTTCATGCGCAACAAGCGCGCCAAGTTTTAGATTTAGTGGTGGGGTTCAAAGTTTCTCCCATGCTTTGGAAACATATTGCAAGTAAAACACCAAATAGTTTAAGTGCCGGTAGGTGCCAGACGCCTGCCTTACGTATAATATATGATAATCAAAAAGACATTGATGAATCGCCTGGAACAAAAGTGTATAATACGGTGGGATATTTTTCCAATAAATGCATTCCATTTGAATTAAACAACACCTTTGAGAAAGAAAGCGATATAACAAAATTCTTGCAAGACTCTATTCGTTTCTCTCATAGTTTTAGTCGTACAGAACCGAAAAAGGTATATAGAGAACCACCTGAGCCATTGACGACATCCAAAATACAACAAATGGCAAGTAATGAAATGCGTATTTCCCCCAAGGAAACAATGAAGGCTTGTCAAACATTATATGAAGCCGGTTATATTACATATATGCGAACAGATAGTAAAAAATATAGTCCAGAATTTATCGGCGATTGCAAATCATATATAGTAAAAAATTATGGAGACTCCAAATATATTTCTGCCAATATAGATGCATTAATGGTTGGTTCAAAAGAAGATACAAAAAAAGCAGAGACAAAACAAACTAAAAAAAAATCAGATAAAAAGGCAAATATTCCACCACCGCAAGAAGCTCACGAAGCAATTCGTCCAACGAATATTTTATGTAAAGACCTTCCAGAAGAAATGACACCAAGAGAGAAAAAGTTGTATCGCTTGATATGGGAAAACGCATTAGAAAGCTGCATGTCAGCCGCAGAATTCTATACATTTATTGCGAGTATTGCTAGTTGTATTCCAGATACAACATATTCTTCCACGATGGAACTCATTGATTTTCCGGGATGGAAAATAGTGAAGCAAAAATTCTCTACCGTAAATAAAGAATACAGTTATTTGCAACAGGTGAAACCCGGCATTATAATGCCATACAAGAAAATTACAAGTAAAGTTACGTTAAAAGGTACAAAACAACACTATACCGAGGCAAAACTAGTTCAGTTATTAGAAGAAAAGGGTATTGGTCGCCCATCTACTTTTTCTATGCTAGTGGATAAGATTCAGGAACGCGGATACGTGGTAAAACAGGATATTATAGGGAAAAAAATGGTATGCCAGGATTTCTCTCTTGAAGACTCAGTTATTAAAGAAGAAAGTGGAGAAAGAGAGTTTGGCAATGAAAAATCAAAACTAGTTATACAGCCGATGGGAACCATGGTTATCCAATTTTTGGTAAATCATTTTGATTCTCTCTTCAACTACAATTATACAAAGGAAATGGAAGATGACTTGGACAAAATATCAAAAGGAAACATGGCTTTGTGGTACTCTCTGTGTGAGAAATGTTGGCAAGATACAGATACCATTTGCAGTTCTTTGAAAACGGATAAAAAACAAGAAATTCGCATTGACGATAATCATATTTTTATGATTGCCAAGTATGGACCCGTAATAAAATGCATAGAAGATAATAAAACGAGTTTTAAAGCGGTAAAAAAAGATATTGATCTCGGAAAATTGGAACGAGGTGAATATACATTAGACGATGTTGTAGAAGATAAAAAAACTGGTTTATCTATCGGCGAATATCAAGGTTATCCACTATTTGTTAAAAAGGGTAAGTTTGGCAGATATGTTACCTGGAATACAAATACGAAATCTCTCGCTGCATTTGGAAATCGCCCAATAGAAAACATTTCATTAGAAGATATTATCGCGGAAATTGAAAAAAATGGCGTTCCGGTAGATGGAGAAAAACCAGAATCCTCTATTGTAAGAACGGTGAATGATAATATAAGTATTCGCAAAGGACAATATGGTGACTATATTTTTTACAAGACAAAAAAAATGAAACAGCCTAAATTTTTGAAGCTAGACGGCTGTAAAGAAAACTATAAAATATGCAATATTATATTGTTGAAAAATTGGCTTCTAGAAAAACATGGAATACAATGAAATAAAATACAATGAAATAAATGGGTTACCCGATTGGACCATAAGTTGTCTCTGGAGTATACATATAATACGAACGCGGATTTTGAGGGCGAAAAAGTACAAATTGTAGTGTAAATGAGAACCCCTTATTTGCAAATTGTACTAATGTTCCATTATGATATCTTAATCTAATTCTTAGTTTTCTTATTCTTTCTGCGGGTGGATTAAACAATTTATATGCTGCAACACTCACCTCTATTGTTTGAGCTTCCAAAGATACATTATAAAGAGAAATTTTTGCAAAAGTAGAATTCACTATTCCACTGGATTCATTAGTATGACTTGTAAAATTATTTAATTCGTATGGAACTAATTCGTCTATATTATTCAGCAAATCAGTATCCATATAAAAATATTTTGGTCCATATATATTTATTAGACACGGTGCTTCTAAATAAAAAACGGGTTTTTCACCATACACTCTACCATTAGTTAGCCACCAACTTTCAGTTGGTTCCCCTTCTTGATAAGCTCGCGGATACTGATATTTATTTCTATTCGTATTGAATGGACTTTCAATGGATACTGCGGGTTGATTTTTATTAAATCCTAAATAAGCACCTAACCCCCATAACAAATACTCTGCATATTGAAATTTACCCATTGAAGCATTTTTCAAAAACACATTTTCTTCAGTATTATGAATCACAAATTTTGCACTTGGACAATTAGTTAGATTCGTGTTACCAAACCATAAATGATTTCGGGTTGTATCAAAATATAAAATAAAATTGGTATATCCCTTACCTAAAACAAATTCATCTATTAAATCGTCTCGCCCAATACCTTTTAAATATCCTATTAAATATTGTGTAACTGATGCATTCATACGATTTTGAATTTCGGTTGCAATAGTATCGGCATCATCATATTTTCCAGATGAAATAATAATGGTATATTCATTTTTTATATTCGCCATGAGTCCATTAAAAATAGCGATTTGAAGTTCCGTTTCATCTGGAATATTTATTTCTAAAAAAGAAAATGTCATTTTAACATTAAAATTAGATGGAGAAAACGTATCAGCCGTAGATGGAAAAGACCATGTTAGTAATTTAACACTTTGAACATTACAATAATCTTGCGGCAATTCAATTTCAAAATTACTAGAACATGGATATTTTACTACATCTCTATCTTCTGAATGAATAGAGACATATTTTTGTTCAAACATATATTGCTGGGCATTTGGAATTATTGGATGATTCGTGGAGGTATTAAATTTGCTCATAATAGTCCCAGATATAATTATTTAATATAAATATTTATATCTTAAAATAAATCAAATAAATAAATTTTGTATTATCCGATTGGAGGATGTGCAACTGTTTCCGGAATATACATTTGATAGGAACGTTGATTTTGAGCGAGAAAAAGTGTAAATTGTAGCGTAAAAGTAAATGCATTATTTTCAAAATTTACCAATAAACCATTATGATATCTTATTCTGATTCTTAATTTACGTATTCTTTCTGCAGGCGGATTAAACAATTTATATGATGCAGAGCTTACATCTATTGTCTGTGATGCTAAAAAATTATTTGAAATCGTAATCTTTGCAAAAGCAGAATTCACCATTCCACTTGATTCATTGGTGTGTGTCGTAAAATTATTTAATTCATATGGTACAAGCTCATCTATATTATTCAGTAAATGAATATCCATATAAAAATAATGAGGTCCATCTATATTTATTAAACACGGTGCCTCTAAATAATAAACCGGGTTTTGACCATATGCTTGCGGGTCAGTTAGCCAATAACTCGTTGAAGAACCATCATAATAAAATCTAGGATACTCATATTTATTTACATCGGAATTAAATGGACTCTCAATAGAAACCACGGGTTGATTTTTATTAAATCCTAAATAAGCACCCAACCCCCACAACGAATATACCGGGTATTGAAATTTACCCAAAGACGCATTTTTCAAAAATACATTTTCTTCTGTATTATGTATGACAAATTTTGCACTTGGAGAAACCGAGGTGTGATTGTTTCCAAACCATAAATTACGTTTTACTTGATTAAATATAACTACAAAATTTTTATATTCTCCTGCTGTAACAAATTCATCTATTAAATCAGTACGATCAATACTTTTTAAATATCCAAGTAAATAATTTGTAACCGCTTCGTTCATGCGATTTTGAAGTTCTACGGATAGATAATATTCCCCTGTTACGAGTATTGTTCTTGCATAAGACCCTGATGAAATAATAACCGTATATTCATTCTTTAGATTCGCTATAAGACCGTTATAAATATTTATTTGAAGTTCTGATGCATCTGGCGCCCGCGGCGGTGTTATTTCTAAAAAAGAAAATGTCATTTTGACATTAAACATAGAGGGAGAAAAAATATCATGAGTATTTGGAAAAGACCATGTTTGCAATTTTACTCCTTGAACATTGCAATAATCTTGCGGCAATTCAATTTCAAAATCACTTGAGCAAGGGTATTTTACTATATCTCTATCGTCTGAATGAATAGAAACGTATTTTTGTACATACATATATTGCTGGGCATTTGGAATTATTGGATGACTTGTGGATGTATTATATTTGCTCATAATTATAATAGTCCCAGATATAATTATTTATTAAAAATATTTATATCTTAAATAATTATATAAATAATTATATAATAACAATAATGAACTCAGTAGAATATATATATTATTCGTTAATTATTACTGGACTTCTAGTTGTTATCATTACATTCGGGTTATCTTCTATTGTTGGATATATTGTTGGATATTCTTTTATTTTAGCCGGTTTTTTCTTTTTGGGTGGGTATCTCTTACTTACGATGCCTAAAAATACAGGGTTTTTATCAGCCATTTTAAGTATTTTACCATTTATATGTATTATTGCAGTCATTGTTGCTTACTTAGTTCAAATAGGTAAATTTAAAGACCGCATTACAAATGGGCATATATCAAGGAGTTATTATTCATTTTCCAATATTTTTCTTATATTGATTTTATTGCAAAGTTATGTTTTTTATACAGCACTCCAAGATAATCAATTTAAGGAAACACATACAATAAATAAGACATATAGTGGCATATTAAATATACTTAGTTTATTTGGTGCAATGACGGTTACAACAATTTATATTATTCTTGCTTTTTATTCTACTGATGGTTAATCTTGACAAATTTATAGGTAAGACCATAATATTGGTCCGTTTCCCATATGCCAGAAATTTTCAACATGAATAAATTATTTGTTTTTTCAATATTATCTGAAAAAATTTTAATATTACCATTTTTCATTTGCTCATAAATTTTAAATTGTGCTATTTTATTTACATTATTTACATTTTTTAGTATATTTTCTTCCATTTGTCTTATATTTTCTATCAAAGCATAATGTATATCCACATTAAATGAGCATTTAAATTTACTATAATATTTTTCAATAAATATATTATTTAATGATATTAATAAATTAATACCATTTAATGAAAAATAAGGGGTTGAATATATAATTCTTATAAAACTTCCATCGCTAATTACATTATTCTTGATCGGATCACAATAATAAATATTTTTATTATCAAATTGGTCAAACGTTTTTACAATATTCATGCAATACAAAGTATAATTAATAATTATTGGTAAAATGTTTTTAACCTGATTATAATATAATTCATACTAATTTATATTATGAATTATCTCATAATTGCAATAAGTTATATAATTGTAATAAGTTATAAAATGGAATAAAGAATGTTTTCATAAGATATATAATTACTACGAATTATTTAATGAAAATAAATGAAACGCATTTTGAAGAGTATTTGCATACCAATCAGGAGGAAAATTTGCATCCAAAATTGGATAAAATGATTCAAAAATTTCCAGCAAGACTACAAGACATTAGAAACATCATTTTTTATGGTCCAAGTGGCGTTGGAAAATATACACAAATGTTGCGATCAATCAAAAAATATAGTCCAACTGAATTAAAATATGAAAAAAAACTATGTGTTACGTTTAATAAGATTCCTTATTACTTTAAAATAAGCGATATTCATTATGAAATTGATATGTCTCTCATAGGATGCAACTCTAAATTGTTGTGGCATGATATTTATTTACAGATTATTGATATTATTTCCACTAAAACAGATAAAACGGGAATAATTTTATGCAAATATTTTCATGAAATACATAGTGAATTATTAGAAAATTTTTATAGTTATATGCAACAAAACAGTGCAAATCTCGTGAATTTGAAATTTATTTTAATGACAGAAGAACTTACCTTTTTACCGGATAATATATTAAATTGTTGCGAAATTATTAATGTTCCAAGGCCTACAAAATCGGTTTATAATAAATGCATCAAAAATGTGTTACCGCTTAGTTTAAAACCAGAAAACATTACAAATATTAAAAATTTGCATTTTATAACTGATGAACTAATGAAACCGCACAAGTTTATTTGTGATAAAATTATTGATTCTATGTTACATGTAGATGATATTAAGTTCTTGAAATTTCGTGATCTTCTTTATGATATTTTTATTTATAACTTGAATATTACTGATTGTATATGGTATATTATATCTACACTTATTCAGCTGAAACATATTCAATCAAAATACATTTCTGCGTTGTTAATTAAGACATATATTTTTTTTCAATATTATAATAATAATTATAGACCCATTTATCATTTGGAACATTATTTATTTAATATAATAAACCTCATGCACTATGAAGAAAACAAATGTAAATTATAACTTTGAAAAACTTAAATGTAATCTATATTTATAATGTAGAATACCATGTCAAAAATGAAAAAAATTGATATTATAACCGCATATAATATTTTAGAAATAGAAGAGGGTGTTCATATAACAACTATACAATTAAAAAAAAAATATCATAAACTGGCATTATTGCATCATCCGGATAAGAATGCGAATACAATTGAATCTACTGAAAAGTTTAAAGAAATTCAAGAAGCATATGAGCTATTGAAGAGAGAAATAGTATTTGCGGATTCTTATGGGGAACCTGAAGAACCTGGAGAAAAAGACCTTAGTTCCGGATATATGTGTATATTAAAAATGTTTATAGATGGAATTATACAAGGCGCATACAATGAAATCATTTATTCTATTATTAAAAATATTATAAATGGATGCAAAGAAATTTCTTTAAAAATATTAGAAGATTCTGACCGTGATACTTCTCTCTTCATTTACGACTTTTTTGTAAAATATAAAAATATTCTTCAAATAGATGACGCCACTTTTGAAAAAATAAAACAAATAATTGTAGAAAAATGTAAGAATACACAATTATTTTTATTGCATCCGAAATTACAAGATTTGCTGGATAACAACGTGTATAAATTATCTATTGATAATAAAATGTATTATGTTCCTTTATGGCATGACGAGTTATATTTTGACGGAGATATTATTGTAAAATGTGTTCCTGAAATGCCAGAAAATATAGAGATTGACGATTGTAATAATATTCATGTTCGCGTTCGCGTTTCATTTACTTTTTCTCTCTTGGAACAAAATGAAATAAAAATAAAGGTAGCCAACAAAGGACTTGCGATACCTATAAAAGATTTAAGTATGAAGAAAGTGCAAAATTATGTTTTTGCGAATCAAGGTATCTCTTTCATCGATGAAAGAAACATATATGATATTGGAAATAAATCAGACATTATTGTAAAAATTATATTTTACAATTTATGATTTCTCAGATATAAATAAATAACAGTTCCTTTTTTATAAATACTATCAATCTTAATATTATTTGCAGATGAATTAAAAAAATTAATATAAATATCGGAAATAGGTAATCCATACCCAAATCCGGATAGTGGCGAAGATTTATTAAAATCGGTTCCTTCCACAATATCATTTGAATCTATTACAGATGTCGTAAAACTATAATACCATATTTTATTCATATTTTGTTCTTGAATACCAATTCCATTATCCTCTATTTTAATGACAATCCAATTTTCATCAACTTCAATAACAGACAATTCAATTTTTGGAACATAATTATTAAATAAACCCTTTTTTTCTATGGTTGCCTGTATGCTATTTTTAACCAATTCAAATAATATATAATATAAATAATGGTCAATACACGGTAAAATAATATTATTTTTATCTGATTTTATTTTTACAATATCATTTAGTTCCACGTTTAATTTATTTTTGTTGCATAAAAATTGTATATCTTCTATTACGGTGTGTAGAATTTTCGCAGGTTCTGATTTTAAATTTACTATGCCAATATAATTTTCACCCTTGGGTTTTTCAAAAAAAGATAAATATTGTTCTATCAATATACGAATCTCCGTACGATTTGTATAAAACCGATTTAAAAATAGTTGCATTGTTGGTGCTTCCAAATCACCAATTTTATTTTCTTTTTTCAGTTCATTTAATCCTTTTGAAATTGTCATTAATATAGTGCTGTGGCGGTTATAAATTTTATTTAATAAATTTTTATATTCTATGATTTCATTGGTTGAATTCGGTTCTTTTGTTTCCAATAATTCTAAAAAAGATGTTAAGTACCATTCACGTACCGTATTAATGGTATGATTTTTAGATAATCCAAATGGTAGATTATTTAAATCGGTCACTCTATTTGCCAGTCGTATTGGTAACTCTTTATAAAGATGTTTTGTTGTTAATGTAATTCTATCATTTTCTTTTACTTTGCTACTTCGTAGTATATCTATCAATTTTACATGTGTCCCCTTTTTTAAACTATAATCAAAAATTTTATTGTAAAATTGCGGAAATTTGTTATACATATCTACTATAATATATTATTAAATTATAACATGAAAAAATATTTTAATTATTTATTTTATAATTAAAATATTCGTTTTTTTGTTTTTATTTTTTTTTGTTTGTTTTTATTTCTTTTGTTTGTTTTTATTTTTATTTTTGTTTTTTGGTTATTATTTATTTTTTGGTTATTATTTATTTTTTTGTTGTTATTATTTATGATTTTATTTATGATTTTATTTATGATTTTATTTTTATTTTTATTTTTTGTTATTATTTATTTTAATTTATTTTTTATTCCTTCTTCTTGACAACTTTCTTCTTCTTGATCTCTTCAACCGCAGGAGAAGCCGCAGCAAATACAGTTTCTACAGCAGCTACTTTAACTGGAACTGGTTCTGGCTCTGGCTCTGTTTCCTCATCAGAATCTTCAACCTCTGCGCTAGCCGGCATATCATCCTCATCACAAATATCTGAAACAGGTGCAGCAGCTGTCTTGAGTTTTGCTTTTTCAGCGGGCTTTAACTTGATAAAGCATGCACCAGTTAGAGAAGACCTGGGTTTCTGCACAACTGCTTGAATCAGTTTCCAGGTAATACCAAACTTTCCATTGGCAAACCATAACCCACCACATTGCATCAAAACCGCAACATTGATTCCTTTTTGAAGATAATCAAGCGGAGTACTTGAGCTATTATTAGAAGGATACAATTTTGTCTCCTCCTCATCATAAATCTCACACTTCCAAGTTCCCTCCCAAATCGGAATTTTCACGCGTAGAGTAGGAGCCTTACTAGTATCTGGCTCACCACTTACCTTATCTTTGCTGTACTTTAGCATGGGAGTCCAGAGCGCATCAACAACATCCGCAGTTTTATGTGTTTTACCGAACCACTCCTTAGTATTTGTAAGAGCGTCGTTCTTAATCTTTGCCTCAAATGCCTGCATGTTTTTCAAAAACGCTGCTGCATCCTCCGTATTATAATCTGCGCTAGGGAATTGCAACGATAATTCATACTTACCATTTCCCTTTCCGGTACCAGGATCTACGAAATCGGAAGCCCCCCAAGTTAGCAACAACGGTGCTGCAACTCGCAATCCACTATTCGTATCCTTATTCAAAATATTAATGCTCTTCCCACCCTGAGCATTCGCCTTTGGGGCAGAATAGCGAATATTCTGCGCATTAAATATAGTTCCATCAATGATAGTTTCTGCCATCTTGCTTTTGTGTATGTTTATAATTATATACTATGGTAATCTTTAAATCAATTTTTTTTTGAATGAAAAATACCTAGATAAATGGAGTCCAAATTGTTAAGAACTCGCAAGAACAGTCGCATTTTTATTTACATTTATATTTAATTTTGCAAATGATTCAAAAACAATTCTTTTGTATTATATATACATGAAAGAATCTATTTCTGTAGATAAGTATTTAAATATGATTTGCACTAAGTGTGAAAATAATATGCCAGTTGTAAAAAACGCAAAAAAAATAAACGACGATTGTTTGGTTATTCCCAAAACGAGCGAATATGATTTATTAATTACAAATAATTATAATCAAAAACAGTTGAAACAATTTGCAAAAGAATATAAATTGAAAATATCCGGTAACAAACCGCAATTAGTTGAACGATTATATTCATTTTTAAAGTTGTCATCATATGCAGCTATTATTCAGTGTATATTTCGCGGCAGATTGCAGAGAAGATATAATAAATTTCACGGCCCGGCCTATTTAAAAAGAGAACTATGTACCAATGATACCGATTTTTTAACTGGCGATGAAATTAAAAACATTCCTGCTCATCAATTTTTTAGCTTTAAAGATGAAGACAACTTTATTTATGGTTTTGATATTTTATCTCTTCATAATTTAATTGTGAAATCGGGAAAAATAATTAAAAATCCATATAACCGTAATCTTATACCGGTTAGGGTAATTATAAATATAAAAAGTTTAATAAGATTAAGCAAAATTCTTAAAATTCAGATAATTACGGATATTCAAGATATTTCTCAAGATATAACTAGCAAAAAATCATTAGAGCTTAGAATTCTTGATTTGTTTCAAAATATTGATTCTTTAGGAAATTATAGCAACCCTGAATGGTTTCTCTCTTTAAACAGAACGATGGTTCTAAAATTTATAAGAGAATTGTCTGATATATGGGAATATCGGGCACAAATTACGGATGAAACCAAAAAATTGGTATGTCCTCCATATGGGAGGCCATTTAGGAATATGAATGGGCCTTTTTTAAATAATGAACAAAATTTAGATAATATTAGAAAAGTTGTTTTGGACGTGTTGGAAAAAATGGTAAATTCCGGAGTAGATAAAGATAACCGATCATTGGGGGCATATTATGTTTTAGCGGCATTAACTTTAGTAAGTGAAAATGCAGCAAATACACTACCATGGCTGTTTCAATCGGTTTCCTAACTTTTATACTTTTTATTAAATTGTACGTTAAAAACTTATACTTAGAACTTTTAGGAAGTTAATAGATATATTCTGATGTCACACCATCACAATATAATATATTTTGCGTTAAATCACTTAAAAAGTAAATACTAGAGTATAGTATAATATGTCAAAGACAAAGCAAACAAAGACTCCCGTTGAGGCCGCCCCCGTTGTTGTTACTCCCGTTGCAGAGAAGGCTTTGAAGGCCAAGAAGCCCAAGGCTGAGAAGGTTGTTGCCGCTGCAACTGCTCCGGTTGTTGCTGCTTCTTCTTCTTCTTCTTCTTCTGCTCCTGCTGCTCCTGCTGTTGAGGAACAAGCTGTTGCTGCTGCCGATGAGTTTGAGACCTCTGTGGAGGAGCAATCTACCGAGTTCCTCGCCAAGCTTCAGCAAATGAGCTCACTCCTTTCATCATTAAAGACTGAATTCCGATCACTTGAGAAGAAGTGGAGTAGAGAGCTCAAGTCAGTGAAGAAGCAAAGTTCCCGCAGAAAGAGAAAGGCCGGAAACCGAGCTCCTAGTGGATTTGTTAAGCCCACCCGAATCAGTGATGAGCTTGCGTCCTTCCTTGGAAAGGAGAGTGGGACCGAGATGGCGCGAACTGCAGTAACTCGCGATATTAATGCTTACATTCGCTTGCATAACCTTCAAGATACCAAAAATGGGCGAAAGATCAATCCTGATGTTAAGCTTGCTGCCCTTTTGAAGCTTGGCAAGGAGGATGAGCTCACTTACTTTAATCTCCAGCGTTTCATGAGCCCCCATTTTTCCAAGAATGTGAAGGTTGATCCCGCTGCTCCTGCTGCAACTGCATAAATTCATATGATGAATTAAAATAAAAAACAAATAAAAAATAAATAAAAAATAAATAAAAAACAAATAAAAATATATAATTATGTTATATATTTTTCAAAAACTTACTTATTTAATCAACAATATTATATAAAATTTCGGTTGGATAAATTTCATATCTATATAATAATTTACTTATCATAAGGTCTTCATAAATTTCATTTTTATATAATAAATCTAAATTTTTAGAATTATATTCTTTATTAATACATTGCATCGCTTTTCTACTCAAAATATAACTTTTACCTCCATTTAACCAAGGAACAAACACTCCATTATATGGTTTATTATGCCATTCTGAATTAATAGATACTTTTCCATAATGATATGTATGTGTCCTTGACCCAGACCATTCCACTATGTTTTGACCAATATAATTACCATTTTTTATTTCTGAATATTTATATAAATTTTTTATTTTGTTTTCTGTTAATTTTGATGCATCATAGTCATCTATTTTTAATATATGCGTTATATCATTGAAATACTTTTTACCTAATATTTGTTCAATCATGCAAATCACTTTTTCTGGCAAACATTCATACGTATCTCGGCAATTTAAATATAATATTCTTTCTTTTTCATCATACCAATTCTCCTTTTTCGGACTATATGAAAAAATAATTAAATCTTTTTTTATTTTATTTTTTATGTCATCCCATAAATGCCAATTTTTATGGCAGGACATAACAGTTACAAGAAGTTTCATTATATAATATAGAATCATAATTATAAAATTCAACATTTTATTTTGGAAACAGAAAACCATCTTCCATCAATATTTTTTGTATATCATATTTTTGATAATAACTATTTGTTATCTTTATTTTTTCAAAAATAGCAACGGATTCGTGGTCATCCTGCAAATCAAATAAATTGTAAATCCGTTTCACTAAATTATAATCTGTTATATACGTGGTATTATTCATTAACCAATCATAAAAATCTATGTCTGTTGATTCTAATAAGCATTTTTTATGATATTTTTTAAATATTTTTAAAGTGTTATATAATTCTATATTTTGATTTGTATGGATATTATAATCAGTACCCGATAATATGCAAATTTGACGAAACTCTTTTTCTGTTATACCGAGTTCTTCCAATATTTTTTTTGTATGATAAACAACTACATTGTGTTTCAAAAGACTGAAATAACGTAGGACTCTTGGACAACCATACACAAATAAATCCATATCTTCACTCATGCAGCCCCATACCTTCTTTTTAATTGCGAGTAGTGCGCATAATTCATCGGCTTCACCGGGTGCATCAAAATATGTGACCCCAAATGCTCTCATTAGATTTTTTACCTGGTCAATTTGTTCTTTTTTAATATAAACAAATTTTTTTTTCAATAAATCCATTGCTGTGGAAATTTCTAGTTTTTCTTCATTGTCCAAATTTGCACCGGTTTCTAATTGTTGTTTTAATTCATTATATTCATTTTTTGCTTGATTCTTATCTTTTTTACGCTTTTCAAGTAGTTCCTTTTTTTCATCTGGCGGTTTCCCATCAAATATGAATACCGGAATTACCTTATAATGCCGAAATATAGATAACATTAAATATATATTTTCAATCAGTGTATCATCGCTTGCAAATTTATATAAATAAATACTTATATCAACTGCAATTTTTTTACCTGATAACTCAGACATAGAGGAACACTTTATAGAATCTGTACAATTTGCACGCAGAAATTTATTTAGATTACGAATACCCATTTTTGTTTTTGTTTTTATTTTGTTTTTATTTTAACGGTAATACTACTTTTAGATGATTATATGTATTCAATTTTTTATTTCATAAATAAAAAAATTGAATTGAATTTTATACATTTTTTACCGTATTAACTTACACTTATACGATACATTATTAAAAATGAGAACCCGTTCGCAAAAAGAAATAAAAAAAGAAGAAGAGGAAAAGAAAGAAGAGGAAGAAGAAAAAGACATTTATGAAGTAGTTATTGACTTTGATGGAGCAAGTGCTGCGTGGAGAGCAAATAAGAGACGTATGGGAAATGGTTGTTATAAATATGTTTGTGAATCTATTACAAAAACGGGTAAAAAATGTACAAAAGACTGTATCACCAGCTCTACCTTTTGTAATATCCAC
>Ga0209086_10000160_pt1 | contig 59094 bp, 53 predicted proteins | sample M_130207_XF_Meta_FD_187312 | JGI IMG/M metagenome (GOLD analysis project Ga0209086, IMG submission 187312) | Freshwater microbial communities from Lake Montjoie, Canada to study carbon cycling - M_130207_XF_MetaG (SPAdes) (version 2) | ecosystem: Environmental > Aquatic > Freshwater > Lake... | reverse complement strand
TACATTATTTATGGAAACGCTCTAGACATTCGTCCGGTCGAAAACTCATTTGGCCTCATCGTTACGCGCGGCCATCAGCATGATGCCCTGGCGCTTTCAGAGTGGATTCATTTCCCGTTCGCGTTCCTTGGACTGATCGGCAGCCGGCGCAAGGCGCGCATCATCCGCGAGCAATTTTTGCGGCAACAACTCGCCACAGCGGAAGAGTTCGACCGTGTTGCATGCCCGGTTGGACTGGATATCGCCGCGGTCGGCACACACGAAATTGCAGTGAGTATTCTGGCGCAATTGATCCAACAGCGTGCCACAGTGTTTGGCGCAAAACGGAAATGAGCAAGACCAACATCATTTCGTTCGGCGTGGTCATCCTCGGTGCGGGTGCGTCGGCGCGGATGCGCGAGCCAAAATTGCTGCTGCCCTGGCACGGGACGACCGTTATCGGTCACCTGCTTTCGCAATGGTCGGAACTCGGTGCGGCGCAAATTACGGTTGTTTTGCGCGCCGGTGACACTGCGCTTGCGGCAGAACTTGACGGGCTGGATTTCCCAAGATCAAGCCGCATTCAGAATCCGCAGCCCGAACGCGGGATGTTTAGTTCCATTACATGCGCGGCAAACTGGGGTGACTGGCAAAAGCAAATTGCCGGCTGGGCGATTGTGCTGGGTGATCAGCCGCACTTGCGCCCGGAAACATTGCGGCGGCTGCTGGAAATGTTTAAGCAAAATCAGGAGGCCATTTGTCAGCCTGTGTGTGGCGGGTGCAAAGGCCATCCGATCCTGTTGCCGCGAGCGGCTTTCATAGCATTGAGACTTTCCGGCGCGGCAACGCTGAAAGAATTTCTAGAACTTACGCCACTACCGCGCGTCCAGTGTTCCGTGGCCGATGCCGGACTCTTGCTTGACATGGACACGCCTGAGGAGTACGAACAATTGCAGAAGGCCTATTGAGCGCATGAAAAAGTCCGAACCGGATAATCTGGGCGCGCAGTCGCGACGCACTTTCTTCAAAAGCCTCGGCACGGTCGCCGCCACGGCTGCCACCGCGCAGGTGCAATCCGTCGCTGACGGACTAGAAAAAATTAACGCTGAAAAAGTCGTCGGCCCGAACGCAGTTCCGGTAACGCTCAAAGTCAACGGCGAAAATCTCCGACTTCTGCTCGAGCCGCGCGTGACGCTGCTTGATGCGTTGCGAAATTATTCCAGCCTCACCGGTGCGAAGGAGGGTTGCGACCGCGCGACCTGTGGCGCCTGCACGGTGATGTTCGGTGACACGCCGATTTATTCCTGCCAGAAGCTCGCGATTGAAGCCCAAGGCGTCGAAATCACGACGGTGGAGGGTTTGGCGAAAAATGAAAAACTAACGAGGGTGCAGCAGGCGTTTCTCGACAAAGACGCCCTGATGTGCGGCTATTGCACTCCGGGTTTTTTGATGAGCGTAACGGCATTGCTAAAAAAAACCCCGCGCCCAAATGCCGACGACGTGAAACACGCCTGTGCCGGGAACATCTGCCGCTGCGGCACACATCCGCGGATTTTGCAGGCGGCGCTCAAAGCGGCAGGCGTCGAGATGGCGAGCAAAACGGAGGTCGTTGATTATGTCTAGTTGGCCAACGGAAACCAAATACATCAGTCACTCCACGAAGCGCATTGATGCACCGGCGAAGCTCACCGGCAAGGCGCGGTACTCGTCCGATATCCAGGCCGAGGACTGGCTTTACGGAATGATCCTGCGCTCGAAATGGCCGGCGGCAAAGGTTTTATCGGTCGATGTGGACAAGGCGCGGCAGATTCCCGGCATCAAGGCCGCCGTGGTTGTCCGCGACGGTGCTTTCACCGTTCGTTATTATGGCGAGGAAATTGCCGCTGTCGCGGGCACGAGCAAACAGTCCTGTCTCGATGCGTTGCGCGCGATTGAAGTGAAGGCGGAAGTACGACATGAATTTGTCGTCAGCGAAACCGAGGCGCTCAGCGAAAAATCCGCGCAAGTCTGGGACGGCACGCCTAACGCGTCCGCGACACCGCAGATTCGAGAGAGCGGCAGCGTGGACACGGCGTTTCCCGAATGCGCGGCGGTGGTTGAAGGCTTTTACACGACGCCGGTGCAGCTTCATCATCCGATGGAGACAAGTGGCAATACGATATTGTGGACGGATGACGGAGTGACGGCTTGGTCTTCGACACAGGGAATTTCCAGTGTGCGCGACGGTCTCGCCGGCTCACTCCAGCTCGATCACAGCAAGGTTCGCGTCATCACCGAATACATGGGCGGCGGTTTTGGCGCAAAATTCGGCGCCGGAGTCGAAGGCATTCTCGCGGCCCAACTTTCCAAAGCTGCGAAAGCGCCGGTCCGGCTGATGCTCACCCGTTTTGACCAGGCGCTCGCCGTGGGCAACCGGCCTTCGAGTTTTCAAAAAATTAAAATGGGCGCCCTCGCGGACGGGACGCTTCACGCGTTCGAGGCGGAAAACTACGGCACCGCGGGCATCGGTGGCGGCGCGGATGCCGGCGGCGGCGGTGGCGGCGCGGACATCCCGATGCCCTATCTTTACAAAGTGCCGAACACGCGCGTGAAACAGTCCGGCGTGGCGATCAACGCCGGTTCGGCTCGCGCGTTTCGCGCACCGGGCAATCCGCCCGCCTCGTTCGGCATGGAATCCGCGATGGATGATCTCGCCGTGAAACTCGGCATGGATCCGTTGGAATTCCGATTAAAAAATGATCCAAACCCCATCCGCCAGCGTGAATATAAATTGGGCGCGGAGAAATTCGGCTGGAAAAGTAAATATCAGAAGCCCGGCAGTTCGTCCGGCGTCGTGAAGACGGGCATCGGCTGCGCGGGCGGGGCGTGGCCCGCTGGCGGCGCAAGCCGCGATACGCATGGCGACGCGCAGATCAACCCCGACGGCAGTATCGAAATCCGCCTCGGGGTGCAGGACATCGGCACCGGCACGCGCACGGTCATCGCCGTGGTTGCCGCGGAAATCCTGGGACTCAAACCGGAGCAGATCACGGTGCGCGTCGGCGACACCAATTTCCCGCCTGGCCCCGGCAGTGGCGGCAGCACGACATGCCCCTCGGTTTCGCCGACGGTTTTTGACATTTGCACCAAGGCGTTGCAGCAATTACAAACGAGGTCGGGCCTCGCCGATGCGCGCGGTGAGAACTGGTTTGCCGCGTGCAAAAAACTAGGCGTGAGTCCGCTGGTCGTCCACGGACAATGGCAGCCGGGGCTTTCGGCCGACCGAGCTTGTGGCGTGCAGTTTGCCGGGGTGGACGTGGACACGGAAACGGGATTGGTCACGGTCAAGAGAATTCTCGGGGTTCACGACTGTGGCCTCATCATCAATCAGATCACGCTCGAAAGTCAGATCAACGGCGGCATCATCATGGGCCTGGGCTACGCGCTCTACGAGGAACGCGTGATGGACGACCTGTCCGGCGTGGTGCTGAATCCAAATTTTGAGACCTACAAATTGCCCGGCATCGCGGACGTACCGGACATCGAAATCGTTTTGATCAACATGCCCGAGCGCGGCGTCATTGGCATCGGGGAGCCGGCGACGGTGCCGACGGCCGGCGCGATTGCCAATGCCGTTGCCAACGCGATCGGCGTGCGCGTTTGCAGCCTGCCCATCACGCCCGCAAAAGTTTTGGCGGCGCTTGGCAAAGTGCCACCAGCCGCAACCGCGTGAATTTATGAAAAACATTCAACATTTAACATTCAACATCGAACCTCCAACGGCTGACGCGTTGGCCGATGTAGGGCGTTGGGCGTTGAATGTTGAATGGTCGATGTTTCTTTCCAAAAAATGAAAGCCTTCACCTACGCCACCGCGCACTCCACCGCCAGCGCCCGTGAACTCGTCGCCGGCAACGGCGCCTATCTCGCCGGCGGCAACGACCTGCTGGGCCTGCTCAAGGAATACCTTGTCAGCGCGAACATCCTGGTGAACATCAAGTCGCTGCCCGGACTGGACAAAATCGAACGCGGTGAAAAGCACTGGTCAATCGGCTCGCTGGTCACGGTCGCCCAAATCGAGGACGACATGGAAATCAAGAAGGTCTTTCCCGGATTGCACGAGGCTGCATCCGATGTCGCTTCTCAGCAGATTCGAAACGTCGCCACAGTCGGCGGCAATCTCGCGCAACATTCGCGCTGCTGGTATTTCCGCCATCGCGACACCGTTTGCCTGAAGAAAAATGGAGACCTCTGTTTTGCGCGCAACGGCGAGAATCGGTACCACAGTTTGTTCACCGGCAATCCGTGCATCAGCCCGGTGGTGTCCAGCCTTGCCACGATTTTCAGCTCGCTCGATGCCACGGCCATCGTGCTGCGTGAGGGCAAGGAGACGCGCATGAGCATGGCCCAGCTTTACCAGCGCGCCTGGGAAAATCCGCTGGCCCACAATTCGCTGAGCAACGGCGACCTGATTCTGCGCGTGGAAATTCCGACGGCGCGCAATCGCAGCGCCTATCTACAGGTCAGCGACAAACACGCGTTCGATTGGGCGCTGGTCAGTTGCGCCGCGGCGGCGGACCTCGTGGGTGGAAAATTGAAATCACCGCGCGTGGCGCTCGGCAGCATTTCGCCCGTGCCGCACCAGGTCGAGGCTGCGAACCATTTTCTCGATGGAAAAGTGTTGGACGCCGCCACGGCCACGCAGGCGGCGGAATTGATCCTGAAGGACGCACAGCCGCTCGATCGTAATGCCTATAAGATGCCGATGGCGCACGCGCTCATCCGCCGCACGCTGCTCAAATTGAAAAGCAACCCATGAACGATAATAATTTCAGTCACTGCAAACATCTCCGCACAAAAAAAATGTTCACTGGCGCGACTCCGGAGGAAGCCTTCGCCGACAAGCAAGGCGACTATGCCACGCCGTGCCATTTCTGGTGCAACCTCACGCAAACCGTTGTGGGCTTTGACGACCAGCCGGTACACAAAAATGTCTGCCGGCCGGGAAGGACATGCTTTGAAGAATGAGTTTGATTCACCCCGTCGGCCAACAAAGGAGACGCAATCAATTTGGCTTCACCAGTTTCGTCTGCAAAGCCGGTTCAAAGGTGGTGACCAGTTCTGGATCGAGCTTGGTCGCCGCCGACTGCAGGTGCTTGAAATCGCACCCCGAAATCACAACTGGGATGAAATGTTTCATTTCGCAAAATCGAACGACAAGTTTGCATGAACAGCGAATCTTTTCTCAAACAACGGCTCATCTGCGTCGCGGTCATTGACAAAACGGACGACGCTGTTCCGCTGGCCGAGGCGTTGCTTGCCGGTGGGTTGAATTGCATCGAAGTCACGTTTCGCACCGCGGACGCGGCAGACTCCATTTCACGCATCCGCAAGAGCTTTCCCCAGATGTTCGTCGGCGCGGGAACTTTGTTAACGGTGGAGCATGTAAAACAGGCCATTGGCGCCGGCGCACATTTCGGAGTGTCGCCGGGTTTAAGCGAAGCGGTTTCCAGGGCCGCACAAGAAAATGATTTTCAACTTTTCCCCGGCGTCGTCACGCCGGGCGAAGTCATGCGTGCATTGGAACTTGGTTGGAGGACTTTGAAATTGTTTCCAGCAGAAACATTCGGCGGAGTGAATGCGCTCAAAGCATTGAGCGGCCCGTTCGGACATACCGGAGTAACATTCATTCCGACCGGCGGCATCACGGCGGCGACGCTGCCGAATTATCTCGCGCTTCCGCAAGTCGCGGCCGTCGGCGGCTCATGGATGGCCGAGCGCAAACTCGTCGCGGAGCGGTCGTGGGAAAAAATCTCCACGCTCACGGCGGAGGCGATGAAGGTCGTCGCAGCGGCAAAAATTTGAATCGTCGGAGACGACTTGAGGCGGGTCTTGATTTCCGATTTGCGACCTTCGATTTACGCATCGCAATGGTCAGCGGGCGCGTCAATCGTAAATCGAAGATCGCAAATCTAATTAGAGACGCGGCATCTCGCCGCCTGAATGGTTTCAATTGCCCAAAGTCACCTGCAACGGCTGATCTCGGCGTTCGGCGAAGCGTTTTACATAAGCTTCCCACTACTCGTGATTCGTGAAATCTCCACTGCGATCCCAGCATCCGCCGAAGTAGTAGGTGAACGGCTGGCCCACCTCGACCTGCGTGATGGCGAGTTGATTGCGGATGGCCGGATAGCCCTCATGCGTCGGCTGCGGCACATTCGCGTGCTTCACGCTGTCGGGCATGTCGGGATTGTCGTTGGTGAATTCCTTCACGAAACCCTTGGGCAAAAGAACCGCTACCGCCGTGGTGCCTTTGGGCTGATCTTCCGGCTGCCAGTAAGTCAGCCAGTCTTCGGTCAAATCGTGCGCGATAAATTCCTCGCGATTCGTCGGGCAGGCACGTTCGGCCACGCCGACGCCGAGGGTTAGTGGCGTTTTGTCTTCACTGGAAATCATGCTGCTCACCTTTGTCAGCCACGAACCGGCATCGATGCTGAAGCGTTTCACTTCGGAAACCATGCGGCCATTGCCAGCATCCCACGCATCGTAGGTCAGTTCAAATTCTGAACGGATCGGCCCGGTGGTGATGAGTCTCCACGTTTTCCAATTGCTCGAGACGTAAAGCTTCGTGCCGTCCCAGATGCCGAGACCGCCGCAGCCCCGGCTTTTGCCGACGCGATAATCGTCCATGAACGAGCCGTTGTCGTCATGGTAATGTTTCGTGGCATACATCGTGTCCACGATGAGGCCGCGATCCTTTTTGATCCACACATCCGCGCCGCTGCTGATGGTGCCCTCGGCCTTTATGAGTGCCTGACCGTAGGTGCGATGCGCGATGCGGTCGCTCTCCCACGCGAAATCGTCGAAGCGTTCCGGAACATGACGCGCAAACGTTTTCACGATGGGCGGGGGCACAGCGGGCAAAACCGAAGCGTCTAAAATGTAAAACGTCCGCGTCTCGCCGGGTGCGAGGTCAACTTGGAAAAGCTCATGAGTCTGTCCGTCATCCGTAAAATAAAATTGCGAATCTAAAATGTGCGAAGTAAGTCCATCCATTATTACATGATTCCACCCGTTCTTATCGAGTGGTTCTTGGTTCATTTGCTCGAACATCCGTATTAAAGCTCTTCCATCTAGTTCAACAGTTTCAGAATCGCGATGGAAAATAGCTGAATTTGTTACTTTAATTGCCATCGGTTTCCATTTTTCTAATGCCGCCATCCGATAAACTTCGCTACCCGCGAGCAGGAACGCACCGGCGCCGTAAACTTCCGTGGATTCGGGATCGAACTTTTTCGGATCCGCGCCGATAGGCTGGACGTGCGTCAGTTTGCCGTCCGCATCCACGCAGCCGACGAGCGCCGCCCACGCCTTGCGCACGGCGGGTTCAAACTGCGCGCGGTCGAGCAGGCCCTGGTTCACGCCCCACGCCAGCGCGTAGGTGTAAAAGCCGGAGCCGCTGGTTTCCTTGAGCGGATAACTGTCCGGGTCAAGCAGGCTCGCGCGCCAGAGTCCGTCCGGCTGCTGACACGTTAGGATTTTCGCCGCCATATCCTTGAACAATTGCTCAAAGCGCGGACGGTCGGGATGATTCGTCGGCAGATATTGCAGCATGCGGACGAGGCCGCCCATCACCCAGCCGTTGCCGCGCGACCAGAACACTTTTTTGCCGTTGGCTTCCCGCTTGGTAAAATAGGTGCTGTCGCGGAAGAACAGATGCTCATTCGTGTCGTAAAGGTAATCAGTTGTCTTCCACCAGTTCGTCACCGCAAAGTTCAAATACTTATGATCACCTGTCGCATAATAAAGCCGCGCCCAAGCTGGCGGAGCCATGAACAGTGAATCGCACCACGACCACTGCTCGCCAGCCGCGTCTTTCGGTTGGGTGAAATCAAGATTCATCACCGGGGACGGTTGCGCGAGGATTTCATCAAACCGCGCCCGCATTGGCGCGATCATTTTCGGTTCGCGAAACAGGAAATAAAGTTCGGTGTAAGTCTGCCCGACCGCGTGGTCGTCGGCGTGGAATTTGCGCGGGCCAAGCTGCCAGTGGTTCGTCTCGCCCATCGCCAGCATCGCGTTACGATATTTGGGATCGCCGGAAATTCCCGCCAGCGCCATGAATCCCGCGTCGCCCGCGCCTTGTGTCCAGTCGGTCGTCTGGTGTTTGGACGGATGCGCGAGCTGCCAGTCGGCCACGCGCTGCATCATCGCAAGCACGTTTTGTGGGGTGAGGTCAGATTGGCTGGTTTGCGCGAATGACGGTAAATGGAAAACGAATAAACTCGCGGCGGCAGCCAAATGACGGGAGAGAATCAGGTTCATGTTTGGAGGTGTTTTGTTTTAACGTCCCAACCAGCCACCGTCTATGTTGACGACCGCGCCGTTAAAGTAATCCGAATCCGCCGACGCGAGAAACAGGCAGCCGCCGGCGATGTCTTCGGGTCTGCCCCAGCGCGCTTCGGGAATTCGGGCGAGAATCGCCTGATTACGATTCTCATCTTCGCGCAATGCCCTGGTGTTCTCGGTCGAGATGTAGCCGGGCGCGATGGCGTTCACGTTGATGCGTTCCTTCGCCCATTCGTTGGCGAGCGCTTTGGTTATTCCGGCAATGCCGTGCTTGCTGGCCGTGTAGGCGGGAACCAGAATGCCGCCTTGAAAGGAAAGCAGGGAGGCGATGTTCACGATTTTCAAACGCGCCCCGGCGGGGGCTTGGGGGCGGCCTAGGGTCAGCCACCATCTGGCAACCGCCTGGCACAGGAAAAACGGCGCGGACAAATTCACGCGCAAGACTTCGTTCCAGTCCGCCTCCGTGACGTCGACTGCGGGCGCGCGGCGGATGATGCCGGCATTGTTGACGAGCGCGTCAATGCGTCTGGTCTTTTGTAGAATGTGCGCGACCAAATCGGCAGCCTCTTGTTGCGTGCCTTGGCTCAAGTCGAAGTTGACGCTTAGAAAATCGCCACCGGATTGTTTCACTTCTGATTCGGTCGCCGACAGCCCGCTCCGCGCCACGCCGACAACGATTGCGCCTTCGCGCGCGAAGGCAACGCAAATCGCCTGGCCAATACCCCGGCTTGCGCCTGTAACAATCACAACTTTACCTTTGAAACGCATAAATTGGCTACTAATCAAAATGGCAAGAAAATGTTCGACTTGGGTGCGTTGGTGCCTTGGTGGTCAATTCATCACCGCAAATCGAGGGGTTTTACCGCGTCCATGTCTTCGAACGTTTGATTCTCGCCGGCCATGCCCCAAATAAATTTGTAATTACCGGTGCCGACCCCGAAGTGCATGGACCAGTTTGGCGAGAGCGCAGCTTCCTCATTGTGCAAAAACAAATGGCGCGTTTCCGACGGTTCACCCAGAAAGTGTGAAACTACTTTTTCGGCGAGATCGAAATAAAAATATATTTCCGTGCGCCGCGAATGGGTGTGCGGCGGAAATGAATTCCAGACACTGCCCGGTTCGAGGGCGGTCAACCCCATCACCAGCTGGCAGCTGTGGATGCCGCCTTCGTGGATAAATTTGTAGATCGTGCGTTGGTTCGCGGTTTCCTTCGCACCAAGCTCGGCCTTCACGGCTTCGTTGGATTTCATCATTGCCGCCGGATGGGCGGAATGCGCGGGACAACTTAGAAAATAAAATTTTGCCGGATCTTTTTCGTCGTGGCTTTCAAAAGAAACATTTCTTGTTCCCATCGGCAAATAGACGCAGTCCAGTTTTTCGAGCAAAAATGATTTTCCCTCGGCAATCACTGTCCCGGCGCCGCCAATGTTGATGGCGCCTAGTTCGCGACGTTCGAGAAAAAAGGCGCGGCCCGTTTCCTTGTGGTTCGGCAATGGGATTGGTTTGATTGGCGTGACGCCGCCGACCACGAGGCGATCAAGGTCGGTGAAGCGCGCGCATAACTCACCCGGCACAAAGAGCCCGTTAACGTAAAAAGTGTCGCGCAATTGCTGCGTCGTCATTCCGACCAAGTCTTGCGGGCGCGGCGAGCGGTGAATGGAGTTTTGTATCACGCTATGGTTTGGCAAGGGTGAATGCTGGCGACAAACGGCTTGGAGACGGGATGTCTTGGTTCAATGCGGTTGCTAGGCTGGCGGCACTGGCGAATTGTGCCCGGGCTCCAAGGGTTGCGTTTTTCATTCATGTATTTTTGGTCTGGATGCATGAATTTCCAAGTGATTTTTTCGGAATGGAGTGCCATGAGGTTTTTGTGGTCGAGCGTGCCAGTCATTTGTTGGGAAACAGTAACTTGGATGGCATGGCTGGTCCCGACACGCTTTGACCCAACGATTCAATCATCAACTTATGGCGACCTTGTTCTTCAAATTCTTTATTCCATCTTTGGCGATACTCCGAGGGCGTGAGGCCAGTTGATTGTTTGAATTGTTTGGAGAAAAACGACACCGAGCTATAGCCCAGGTCCACGGCGACGCTGGTGACTTCGCTGTCGGGATATTTGAGGCGGTCGCACGCTTCGCGCAACCGCATTTGGCTGACAAAGCGAACCGGGCTAGTATTGTAAACGCGTTGAAACTTGCGCTGGAACTGCCGCACCGAGAGATGGGCGATTTTGGCCAGGAGCGGCATGCGGAGCGGTTCGTGGAGGTTTTGCTGGATGTGGGAGATGACTCGTGCGAAACGAAGCAGCGGCGTGGTTTGCTCCTTGGTTTTTCGAGCGTAAACGCGGCAAAGAAACGTTGCCAACGTCAGAAAATGTCCGTAGAGGCTTGCCTGCCAGCCATCCGGATGTTTCTCATATTCTTCGTGCATCTCTGTTAGTAATCCCATGGAGTAGGTTAACTCTGATGGGGCCAGTTGGAGGCGCTCATGTTTTTGCATGGCTGGGCTCGCGCTCGGTCCTAATTCAAAGAGGGCCTGCCAGCCGACCATCGTTTCGAGTTGCCGCTGGCCAATGAAAAACTGGCGCGGATCAAACATGATGTTGCACAACTTTAACCGACGGACGGACCGAAACCCATGCCAGTTTTGTCCGTGAATGACGAAGACATCGCCTGCCTCAAGCGGATGGTCAAGATCCGGCGTTACATGGATCGCACTGCCACCCAATACCACACCCAGCTCGGAATACTCGTGCCGATGCGGCGGAAAGTCTTCGTCATGCGCAGCGTATGAAATGCGCAGACGGAAATTCTGATCGGGAATATCCTTGGCAAATGTGCCGTAACACTGGGAGACGCCTTCGCGACCGGCAGGCAATTTTCTGGCGGTCCCAATCGGGATAGATGAAGTATCACGCTCGGAGGTCATAATCGAAGCCTAATGCAGGAGCAAACTACGCGCAAGTCAATCGGGGCTCTTGATTGGGCGTACTTGAGACTTGACGCAAAATTACAAGTTTATGACTCAATCCTGTTACCGCTATTGGTAAAATGGAATCTCTGCAAATTACCTTTTACAAAATTTTTGAGGGTCTTTCCTAGTTGAGCGGGTGTGAACGGGTGTCTTTCAAGAGCAACGCGTAGAGGTTATCACGGCGGTGATTCCACCACCATTCGAATTGCTTGAGGTGCAGGTGGCAAGAAGGCAACGCATGGCACAACCAGACCCGCGTAAAGCGGGCGGGCCATCGCAGTTCATCCAACGCCGCGCCAATGGCGACGGCCACGATCAAGGTGGGCAGTAGGTTTGTGGGCGAATCGGACCACTTGAGCCAATACAACCAGCCGCCGGCAATCACAGCTTGGCCGGCCAGGTGGAAATAGACCTTAAGCCGATGAGGCGCAGGCGCCGAAATCAACGGCCAACGTTAGCCATAGACGTGCAAAGTTGCCAGAAGAGGCAAGTCATTGGAAAGAATTGGAAAATATCCAGAACTATACGAATGGATAGCCGATAAACCACCCGAAAGGATTGATGCAATTTGCCCAATCTTCCCTCATATTCAAAGCATGATATCCTGCACCCAGTTCGCCGGCAGCAACCGAATATTTCAAACCCGTTTCAGCGCGTCGTCTGGTTTTGATCCATTTGTCAGTTTCTGCTTCCTATTGATGCTGGTGGCGCTGGGTCTGCTGTTTTCAGGCTGTTCCAAGAAATCTGATGCGGAAACAAAAATTACCGCACCGTCCGAGGCCAGCCAGTATGCCCCGAAACCGCAACCGCTGCCGGCGAGCCGCCCCATCGCCACCACCGCCACGCCCGAGGAGGTGGCGGGGCAATTGACTTTGGAACTGCGCCGGTATGTCTCCTTCACCCGCAGCATCCCCAAAAACTTTGAAGATTTCGTGGCCAATGATCCGATTCAATTTCCGCCGCCGCCTGCGGGGAAAAAATATGTCATCGTGGACGGCAAAGTCATCCTCCAGTAAACTGAACCAATCACCATATTATGAATCCAATCCTTCGTCGTAAAAAAACCAGTGGTTTCACGCTCATTGAGTTGCTGGTGGTCATCGCCATCATTGCCATTCTGGCCGCCATGCTGTTGCCCGCCCTGGCCAGCGCCAAGGCAAAAGCCCAACGCATCAAATGCACCAACAATATTCGCCAGCTCGGCATGGGCTTGATCATGTTTGCCGGCGACTACAACGATATGTTTCCGCCGGCAGGCTACGAGGTGAGTGCTAACATCCAATACACTTGGGACGATTGGATTAACCCCTATATCGGTGGCAAAGCGTCCGAAGCCGAATTGCAGCTGGCGGTGATGCCACCAGAAAAATGCCCCCAGATTCTGAAATGCCCCGCTGACATCATCGAAACAGCCCCGGGCTGGGGCAGTTTCGCTTCCCGCCGGACTTATGTCATGAATAGCGCCGGACCCGACTTTGGCGTGAATATTCAGGTGAGCACGAGAAACCATACCTATCCTCTGCCCACAGTGAAAAACGGTATCGGCATCTACTGGAAAGATGGCGGCCCGATGGATCCCGATGCACATGGCTATAAGTCCACCGCAATCCGCGACAACGCCGGCACGATCGAGCTCGTCGAACAGCCCAGCTATCAGAATTTCTGTGGTCAGGTCTGGCCCTGCGTCAGCCTTGGCCCGGTTGGCGGCGGCGACATTTACCAAACCGATCCCAACGGCAGCGGGACCATCAGTGCCGGCAGCCGCAACATGGGCACCAAAGCCTACGGGTTACATAGTAAGCGTTTCAATTACCTCTTCCACGACAACCACGTTGGCGCCTTGAAGATGGAGGAGACCGTTGGCACCGGAACCCTCACTGCACCCAAAGGCAATTGGACCGTCGCTGCGGGCGATTAATTTTAACAGCCGCCCACGCTAACGGCGGGCGCACCTTTGCATTAATCAAATGGCAGCCGTAGTAAATACTGGAAAAACACTTGAACCAAAACTCTGTCAAACATCTGGCAATGGCGATTGCCGCCCTGGCGATCACAACTGCTACTCAGGCCGACCAACTGATTTACGACGACGCGCTCCAAAACAGCTGGCAGAACCAGAGTTGGGCCACGGTTGATTTTAATCACACTACCACAAAGCATTCCGGCACTAAATCCATCAGTGTGACCGCTGCGGGCTACCAGGCGGTGTCCTTTTATCATAGCGCCCAGGGTGCAAGTGGGTTTTCTGGATTCTCCTTCTGGATCCATGGTGGCACTACGGGCGGCCAGACCCTTCAGGTCGTTGCCCTGACCAACGCGGTAGAGCTACCCGCCGTTGCCATCCCTGCCCCCGTCGCAGGAACGTGGCAGCAGGTCACGATCTCGCTCGCCAGCCTCGGGGTGGCAGGCGCGCCGAATATGACCCGGTTCCATATCAAGAACTCAACGGGCAATACCCTGGCGACGTTCTATGTTGATGATGTCAGCCTCACGACCGGCATAACGCCGGTCGTGCAAAGCGTCAGCCCGGCAGCCGGTTCGGTTTCAACGCTGACCGCGGTGGTCGTGACGTTCTCCAAGTCAGTGACCAACGTGGACGCTGGGGACTTGCGAATAAACGGAACCCCGGCCAATGGCCTGAGCGGGAGCGGCTCGACTTACACGTTCACCTTCGCTCAGCCGCCCGAGGGCGTCATCGCGATGACCTGGCTCTCCGGGCACGGGATCACGGACCTGGCTATGCCAGCGAATGCATTTGATGGAACGGGGCCGGGCGCGACCTGGCAATACACACTCGCGGGCCCCTCCACCAACACCGTTACCTATACCGCCTCGACCTTTGTGCATCCGGGCGCGCTGGATTCCAGAGGTGAACTGGACTTCGTAAAGGCCCAAATCCAGGCGAACGCCCAGCCGTGGAAAGCCGAGTTCGACCGGCTCTTGGCCTCCAGTTACGCCACCCGGACTCCGCATGGGTCAACAATCATCTCGGTCGGTAATGGCGGTGACGAGACGACTTCGCGCGATGACGCCATCGCTGCCTACACCCAGGCGCTCCTGTGGTATCATTCTGGTAACGCGACTTATGCCAACCGCGCGATCGCGATCCTGAACTCGTGGACGAATCTGCAATCCATCACCGCCACCGACGACCAAAAAAGGTTGCAGGCGGGCTGGATCGGCGCGGTCTTTGCCCCGGCGGCCGAAATTATGCGAGGTTATTCTGGCTGGACCACCAATGACATCGCCAACCTGCAAGCCATGTTCCGGCGGGCCTTTTATCCGCAGTTGAACACGATGAGCACCTGGAATGGAAATGTTGATTTGACGCAAATTGACGCCATGATGGCGATTGCCGTTTTTAACGAGGACAAAACGGAGTTCAACGCGGGTCTAAGCCGGTTGGCCATCCGCATCCCCAGTTACATTTATCTTAGCTCCGCCGGAACGCCGCCCCCGATCGCGGGCGACGGCGGTAATGTGCAGAGCTTTTGGTCGAATCCCACCCTGTGGACCAATGGCCTGACCCAGGAAACGTGCCGGGACAACGGGCACCATGCGCAGTTCGCGCTGGGATCGGCGATTCATGCCGCGGAAACTGCCTGGCATCAGGGTGTGGATGTGTATACGCCGAACACGCAGCGATTCACGGCCGCACTGGAGTTGATGGCATCCCAGTTCCTCACCGGTTCGATGCTAGGCACGGCCGCCAACAACACCCCGTCCCCCGACCGGTTCGACACTTGGGAGGTGGGTTATACTCATTACCACAATCGCGCCGGACTCACCATGACGAACACGGGGCAGTTGATCGTGAACCAAATCCGGCCCAATGCTTCCCGAGCTGACTGGAACCTCGTCTACGAAACTTTGACCCATGCCAATCTACCGGCCAGCGTCTCGCCGCTCGGCGGCGCGCTGCCGCCGCTTCTGACTGGCTCGAAGATGCTGCCCAATGGTGCCTTCCAGTTTGCTTTCACCAACAATACGGGCGCGACCTTCACTGTGTTGTCCAGCACCAACGCCTCTTTGGCCCTGACCAATTGGACCGTGATCGGCACGCCCACCAACAATGGCTCCGGCCTTTTCCTGTTCACGACGCAGCCGACAACGAACGATGGGCTGCGCTTCTACCGCGTAAGATCGCCGTAAAGGTTGATGGCCTATTATCGGTCAACTCAGCCAGACACTTCCGGAAATTATGATCCTCTCGCTAAAACCAATAGTCAGGCAGTCTTCACTGATTGCGCTCACATTATTGACCCTCAGTGTCGCGGATGTCCGGGCCGATTCTACTACAAACCGGCCCGCTGCCGCCGAGGCAGCGACGCGGCCAACTGTTTTTGGAAGTCCGAGGATGAGCCAAGGTCACCCCTGCATCTTGATGGACAAGGAAGACATTGCACGATTCCGGGAACGGTTGACCAGCAACGGCGACCTCAAGTCGGAATTTGCCCGCTTGCAGAAATGGGGAGATCAACGCATTCAACAACCGCTGGGGGCGCCGAAACACGAAACCAACTCTGAAGGACAATGGGTCTATCCCGAATACAAAGCGGGCTATAAGGACGCCGCAGGCAAGTATCAATGGGAGTGGAAATTCAACACGAAACTTCAGCGGCTCGCCAACGATGTCTACGACTTGGGGGTTCTCTACGCGGTGACCGGAAGTGAGAAGTATGCTGACTATGCCAAGAATATCCTCCTGGCGTTGGTTGATGTTTACGGGCACGAAAAGGGTAATCCGCCCCTTGATCCACAGTGGAAAAACCACCTCGAACCTTTTGGTTTTGATGGCGGCGACACCGCCCTTTTTCTGGCCAAAACCTGCAACGGATACGACCAAATCTATAACCTTGCCGGCTTCGCTCCCGCAGAGCGGCGGCAGATTGAAGACAATCTCATCAGACCCTTGGCCTACCATCTCAAGTCCCAAAATTACATGTTCACCAGCCTTCAAAAATGGGGGATGATGTGCCTTTATGGGGTTTTTACCGCGGGGATGACACTTGAAGATGATACCTTGACCAAGACGGCGTTGTATGGATTAAACGGTTCCCAGGAGAAACCGACGGGAGGGATTTTCGGGTATTGGTTCAACCCGGCCACGGCGGGCCAAGACAATAATTGGGACAAATCGGATACCAAGTCGCAGCTCTTTTCTCTCTCCATCATGGCCAGCGTTGCTGAGATATGCTGGCACCACGGAATGGATCTCTACAGTTACCATGAGGCCACGCTGAAGCAGATCTTTGACTACCCACTGTCATTCTCGCTGCCCGGATCGGCCACTTCCGAATCACTGGAGACCCAATACAAGAATTTCAGCAGACTTCAAGGAGTCACCGCCTACGATTATGCTTTTCTAAGGTATCGGGACCCTCGCTACCTGCCGGTCATCGAGAGAATGGACAAGACGTTGAGCATGGGGGGCAACTGTGAGATCCCCTGCGTGTTTTCGGCTAGTGAGCCAATGATGGGTCGCCCACCCTCCGAGTCCATAGACCGCGGCGTTCGCACCACGGCAAATGAATAACTGAACCCGGCTAGCGTTGTCAAAGGTCTGGCTGAAACCGTTTGCAATTAAGCACCACATTCAAATAACAAACTGAAATTAAAATAGCCCAATAAACCATGAAAAAACTGTTGCTTGCCACCGCCACATTAGCCTCTGCGTTCATGTCGGCACACGCCCAGCCAAAACTTACTGAAGTTGGACTGCTTGACGATTTCTCAACTGGAACAAATTATACTTCTGACGCGGCAACCGGCCGCGGCATTTATTGGTCGGGAACTCAAAACGAACAAACAATAACGAGAGACTCAAAAAATAAACAGTTGCTCGTCAGGGTGAATCAACACAAAGGATGGTATAAGTCTTTTAATTGTTCCTTTGGAGACTCTAACGGAGCCGCCCCGGGAGGGATCCCTTATACGATAGATATTTCTGAAAATGGAATGTTTTCGTTTGATGTAAAAAATAATAGTTTAAAAGATTCAGTCGCGGTTAGATTTTCATGCCTGGACCTTGAAGATCGCGCGGTCACCCATAATCCGGGCATTCCTATTTCGAAATACAACGACAATTGGATATATCAGATGCAGGTGGTGGTCCAACCCGGCCAGACGGTTACTTTGAAAGCAGGCACACCCAACTCTGCCGGCACGATAAACACTGGCAACCTGGTTGGCGGCGAGTGGGCCGATTATGGCTCTAATCCTCATCGGATTCGCACGGACTGCGATCTAAAACATATTAAGGGATTTAACTTTGTTGTGCTCAATGCTGCCAAGGATGCGGATGCTCACGCATCGGCTTTGCTTGACTGCCCCATCGCTATTTCCAACTTTAGAGTTGGAAGATAGTCGGTGACAATTTTGAATTGCACTCGAATGAACCGCGCAGCGTCAAAGAGCAATTATCTATCAGTTTAATATTTTACCATGACATTTTCAACTTTGTCGTAATGGCGGTAGAAGTATGCATCCCAATAATCCATGAACAAACACCTGATCAAATTTTCGGTCACAGCCATTGCCGTCCTGGCGATCACTGCTTCCACCCGCGCCGCCAGCTTTACGCATCCCGGCCTGCTCAATTCGAAAGCTGAGTTGGATTTCGTGAAGGCAAAAATCAAGGCCGGCGCTGAACCGTGGGCTTCTTTGTGCGACGTCATGAAGAAATCCCAGTATGGAAACCTGAACTACACGCCGCATCCGGTGACGGTGGTTGACGCCAGAAGCAAAGACGCCAGTCGAGAGAACGCAGATGCCACGGCGGCCTATGCCCAGGCGCTCCTTTGGTATTTCACCGACAATGAGGCTTATGCCAAAAAGTCTGTGGAAATCCTGAACGCCTGGTCCGCGACACTCACCAACCATGTCGGCAGCGATAAGCAAAAAGAACTCGTGGCCGGCTGGTGCGGCTCCCTCTTTCCGCTGGCCGGTGAAATCCTGAGGTCCAGTTACCCCAAATGGTCTAGTGCCGAAATCAAGCAGTTCTCCGCCATGCTCAACACCGCGTTTCTCCCGCTCCTCCTCCCTGGCAATCCCACCTACAACGGCAATTGGGATTTAACCATGATCAATGCGCTCATGTGCATCGGCGTTTTCAACGAGGATACCGCGACCTACGACCGGGGAGTATTTCTCTGGCGGAAGCGGGTGCCGGCCTATTTCTATCTGACCACCGACGGTTCTACCCCGATCCGGCCCTACGGAACGACCAGCCTGGATGGTGACAGTGACCTCAAGAACTACTGGTTCAAACCTGACCAATACTTCGATGGGCTGTGCCAGGAGACCAAACGCGATTACGGACATCATATGCAGGCGGGCCTGGCTTCCGCCGTCAATTCGGCCGAGATCGCTTATCATCAAGGCCTGGATCTTTATGCCGAAAACGGCAAGCGCATCATGGCCGCGATGGAGTTTCAGGCGGGACCATTGGTAGGCAAGCCGGTGCCGGCAGCGCTTTTCCCCGACGGCTTTAAGACGTCCGATATCATGCCGACGTGGGAGATTGCCTATAACCATTTTCATAATCGCAAAGGCTTCGCCCTGCCTTTGACCGAGACTCTGATCGGCACGAAGCTGCGACATACCTATTCCACCGCCATGTGTAATCTGGCATGGGAAAGCGTCACTCACGCGGAGCTTGACGCCGCAGACACCCACTAAGTTAGTCGTTACAGTCGCAAAATGTCCATGGACAAAAACCCGATCAAACTCTTGGCCAGGGCAACTGCCGTTCTGGCCATCACCGTTTCCATCCACGCGGCCGGCTTCACTCATCCCGGTCTGCTCAATTCAAAATCCGAGCTGAATTTGCTAAAGGCAAAAATCCTGGCCGGTGCCGAACCTTGGACTTCTTTATTCAATGCCATGAAGAAATCCCAATATGGAAAACTGGGCTGGACCCCGCATCCGCTGACGGTGGTCAATGCGCGGGGCAACGACGCCCGGATCGAGAACGACGACGCCACGGCGGCTTATACCCAGGCACTGCTTTGGTATCTTACAGACAATGAAGCCTACGCCAAAAAGTCCGTGGAAATCCTGAATGCCTGGTCGGCGACACTCACCAACCATGTTAGCACTGATCAGCAAGAGCAACTGGTGGCCGCCTGGTGCGGCTCCATTTTTTCGGAGGCGGCTGAAATCCTGCGGTCCAGCTATCCGAAATGGAGCGGTGACGAGATCAAACAGTTCTCCGCCATGCTAAATCAGGCCTTCCTGCCGCTCCTTCTCCCCGGCCATCCCACCTCCAACGGAAATCGGGAATTGGCCATGATCAATACGCTGCTGTGCATCGGCGTTTTCAACGAGGATGCCGCGAGCTTCGATCGGGGAGTATTTCTCTGGCGCAAACGGATGCCTGCCCATTTTTATCTGACCACCGACGGCCCCACTCCGATCCGACCTTACGGAACAACCAGGTTTAATGCCGACAGCGCCATCAACGAATTCTGGTTCAAACCTCACGTTTACTTCGATGGGCTGTGCCAGGAAACCCTTCGCGACTACGGACATCATATGCAGGAGGGACTGTCCCCCGCAGTCAATTCAGCTGAGATTGCTTTTCATCAGGGCATTGATCTCTATGGCGAAAACGGCCAGCGCATCATGGCCGCAATGGAGTTTCACGCCGGCCGATTTTTGGGACAACCGGTTTCCCCAGCGCTTTTTCCCAACGGATTTCCCGTGGCGGATGTGTTGCCGACGTGGGAGATAGCCTATAACCATTTTCACAACCGCAAAGGATTCGCCTTGCCCCTGACCGACACCCTGATCACCACAAAAGTCAGGCCGAGCTTCAACACCACGCATAATAACATGGCTTGGGAAAGCCTTACTCACGCGGAGCTTGATGCCACCGTAATTCAAGTGGATGTGCGCTCCCTCTTGACCGGGCGCGCGGTCACGACACTGACCGACGGAAAACTCGTGCCCTGGACCAAAGGCATTGATGGCGCGGGCCTGGCGGATGGTTACCTGACTGTGGAGGCATCCGTCGCCAACGGCGACACGAATGCCCGCGCGCTCCCGGGCGATGGTTGCTTCCCGGCCACGCCATCGCATCCGTTGGTCAAGCTGAACTTCGCGAATGCCGACGGCAAAGCTTTGCAAACCCGCAGTGTCGAGGGCGCGGGCGAGTTCTCCTTTTCAGTTTCGCGTGCGCGGTATAAACAGATGCAAATTTTCATGACCAGCGCCGAAGGCCCATCACAACTCCGCTTCAAACTGGTGTATGCCGATGACACATCCGAGCCGCGCGAGATCCTGCTGCCCGATTACTACCAGGATGCGCCGGCCGGCGACACTAACATTTTTTCCCTGATCGCCGATCTCCCCAAGTGGAACGCAACCGGTCGAATGACGGAACCCGACCACCATAATATCCATGGTGTGAACCTGAATCCTGATGACCGGAAGGAGTTGGTCTCCATTCAGGTCAGCAAAACGGCGCCTGGTTATCTGGTTTTCTGGGGCGCGACCGGTGTGAAAGCCCATTAAGATATTGCCACCATCCAGCTTTCGCTTCTAAAACATGAAAAATACAATCAACTTCCCGGCATCATTCTGCCTTGCGGTGATCCTCTTCAGTTCAGTTTTTGCCCGCGCCCAGTCCGGCATTTGGCAGACAGTTTCCAACAATCCGCCATGCACCGCACGTGACGAGACAGCGTTGACCGCGCTCGACGGTAAACTCTATTTGATTGGCGGACGCGGCATCGAGCCGGTTGAGGAATACGATCCGTCAGTCAATGCCTGGAAGCAACTCGCGCCCCCGCCGCTGGAGCTTCACCACTTCCAGGCGCTCGCCGTGGACGGGCGCATCCTGGTGCCCGCCGCAATGACCGGAAATTTCCCCAAAGAAAAGCTGGTGGCGTATCTTTGGTGGTTTGACCCGAAAAAGAATGAGTGGACCAAAGGTGTGGAAATCCCCGAAAGCCGCCGGCGCGGCAGTGCCGGCGCGGTTTTGAGCGACAACAAACTGTATCTGGTTTGCGGCATTACTAACGGTCATTGGAACGGCTTCGTGCCGTGGATGGACATGCTTGATTTGAAATCCGGCCAGTGGACCGTCCTGCCGGATGCGCCGCATGCGCGCGATCATTTTAACGCCGTGTTGCTGGATGGAAAAATTGTCGCCGCCAGCGGGGGCACCAGCTATGGCGAAATTAATAAGGTTGACGATTTGACCGTGCCGGAGGTGGACGTGTTTGACCTCGCAACTCGTCAATGGACTACTCTGTCGAACCACATTCCGACGCTGCGAACCGGCGGCATGGCCGTGGGGCGGGATGGCAAAGTGATTATTATCGGAGGTCAAAGCATGCAGCAGCTCGCCGCCCACCGCGAAGTCGAGGCGCTGTCGCTCGCCACCGGCAAATGGGAGACGCTGCCAGCGCTGAACCAGGGTTGTCATGGCGCGGGGGCGGCGTTCATTGGCGACACGCTTTATGTCGTCTCGGGCGTCGGCAACCGCGGCGGCAGCCCCCGGTTGAACTCCATGCAGGAACTGCATTGGCCCGCCACCACCGGTAGCACTGAGGCGGGCGCGCCCGGAGCTCCCGCCCTCGCTGAGTGGAACTTCCCAATTGTCGAAGGCTCGGCGAGCCCCACGCAGACTGGCGGGGAATTCTCGCTGGGCACCTTCACCGGTTTTTTTGCGGATATTTCAACCGAGCCGGGCGGCGGAGTAATCGCTAATGGCACGAGCTGGCAGAAATCTGATTCGGCTATTGGGGTCATCTTGCGGTGTAAAACGCCGACAGACTTTTCCGCTGTGACGAGCATTACCTTCACCATCAGGGTTGATAACCCGCCAGCGGAGAACCCCGGCATCCAGGCCTACGTGCAGAATGGACGGGACGAGCAGTATGCGGGGGACTACAACTTTTTTGCCCGGCCACCTCTCTCCGAGTTCGCCACGTTCACCTACAAAATCAACCACCAGGCCAAAGGCTTGGACATTAAAAAAATCACTTCTTTTAGAATTAAAGTGAGTGGACCTCCGACGGCAGTTAATGGGAGTGCGCCAGGAGGGAAGTATCCGGTTCTTCATGTTCGTAAAATTGTGATGCAGTAAAACTGAATCATCTACTATCAGCCCCCCCCCATTGAAATCTACGATTCGTCCAACCGGAACTGCATTTGGCCAGCAACCAAGAAAACAAGTAACCCTTTCATGAAAATACTATTCATCGGCGGAACCGGATTCATCAGCACCTCAGTAAGTCGGCTGGTGGTGGAAAAAGGCTGGGAGCTCTACCTGTTGAACCGCGGCCAACGACAAGACAACCCGCCCGGCTGCCACGGCCTCATCGCCGACATGGCCAAACCGGACGAAGTGCGCGCCGCGCTGGGTGATATGCAGTTTGACGTGGTCGTGGACTGGATCGCCTTCACGCCGGAGCACATCGAGCGCGACCTCGCGCTCTTCCAGGGCCGGACCAAGCAATACCTCTTCATCAGTTCGGCTTCGGCCTACCAGAAACCGCCCACGCGTCATCTCATCACCGAATCCACTCCGCTACACAATCCCTACTGGCAGTATTCGCGCGACAAAATCGCCTGCGAAGACCGGTTGATGCGCGCCTATCGCGAGGGAAATTTTCCCGTCACGATTGTCCGGCCCTCGCTGACCTACGCGCCACAGTTTCCCATCGCCATCGGCGGCTGGGGTTGCTACACGCTCGCCGACCGGATGAAACGCGGCCAGCCCATCATCGTCCACGGCGACGGTTCGTCCCTGTGGGTGGTGACGCACGCCGAGGATTTTGGCCGCGGCCTGATCGGACTGCTGGGTAATCCACGCGCCCTCGGCCACGCCTTCCATATCACGACAGACGAAGTTCTGACCTGGAACCAACTCTACGAAACCATTGCCGACGCGCTTGGGGTTGTGCCGAAGATTGTCCACATACCCTCCGATTTCATCGCCCGCGTCCTGCCTGATTACACCGGGACGCTGCTGGGCGACAAGACTTGGAGCGTGGTTTTCGACAACACCAAAATCAAAAGCTTCGTCCCCGGTTTTCAAGCCGTCATTCCCTTCCACGAAGGCATCCGTCGCACCGTCGCCGGGTTCGACGCCGACCCGCCTCGCCGGCGTGTGGATGAAAGCGTGAACCAGGAAATGGATGCCATTCTCAAGGCCTGGCACGGTTGAGGAACTCCGATCACCTCCGAAATTGACTTGATGCGGCAGCTGCAGAACTATCCGAATGGGTAGCTTAAAAACCACCTCAATGGAATGCTGAAAACCAACCATTCTTACCGCATAATCAAACCATGACTTCCCGCACACCGTTCGCCGCCACCAATGACTATAGCTATCCCCACCGTGGGGACAGGGGTGGGGACACCCTAAAATGAGTCGGCACGAGACTATTGTCCTTGGAATAAGGTTCGAGCGGAATCAAAGAGAGGCACCACTACTTCCGCCAGTTCACCCCCCAATCGCCGTCATCACCCGCTGCGGTTGGTAATTCGCGCGAAAGGAATGTTCCGCCGGTTTTTGCGCGAGCGTTGCGCGGAAAATCTTTTCCAATGCCGCGTCATCCATCTGCGGACGCAGCGCCGGTTTCAAATCCGTTTCCAAATGATCGCCTAAGCACGGACGCAGCTTGCCGTCGCTCGTCAGCCGAACCTTGTTGCAGTTCGCGCAGAAATCCAGATTCGTCAGCGCGCCGATGAAGCCCACCAGCGCCCCCGTCCGCTCCAGCAGATAATACCGGGCCGGGCCGTGGCCTTCGCGGCGGTCGGGCTGCGGAATCAAATTATCTTTCTCGCGCAGCCGCTGCATCACTTCGCCAACCGGCAGAAAATTTTTCTCATCCAGCACATCCGTCCGGCTCAACGGCATCAACTCGATGAAACGCAGCGGCAGGCGATGTTCCGCTGCGAATAACACCAGTGGCCAGATTTCCGCTTCGTTTTTGCCGCGCATCAACACGCAGTTCAACTTCACCCGCTCAAAGCCCGCCGCCACCGCCGCGCGAATCCCGGCGAGCACATCCGCCACATTGCCGCCCGTGATTTCCTTGTAAGTCTGCGGCGTCAGCGCGTCGAGGCTCACGTTCGCCGTCCGCACACCGGCGTCGCGTAAAGACTGCGCCAAACCTGCCAGCCGCGTGCCGTTCGTCGAAAGCCCGATGACTTCCACGCCAGGAATCGCCGCCAATCCGCGCGCAATTTCTACCACATCGCCGCGCACCAGCGGCTCGCCACCCGTCAGCCGAAATTTGCGAAAGCCCAGCCCTGCCGCGACTTTGGCGATGCGAATTATTTCCACCGCCGACAAATGTTCCTTGCGCCGCTCCCAGCCCGCATAGCCTTCCGGCATGCAGTAGAGACAGCGCTCGTTGCACCGGTCGGTGATCGAGATCCGCAAGTAATCAATTTTTCTGCCGAATGAATCCATGTGTTTGCTATCAACCATTAACTAGAAACTCTCAACTTCCATGCGGATCAATTCCCCGCAAATGCGCCACGCCTTCGCGGATCGCCGGCGCCAGAATCTCCAGACACTCGCGCACCGCCGTCGGCTTGCCCGGCAAATTCACAATTAAACTTTGCCCGCGCGTGCCCGCCGTGGCGCGAGAGAGAATCGCCGTCTTCACTTTGGCGAGCGACTGCATCCGCATCGCCTCGCCGAAGCCCGGCAATTCTTTTTCCACCACCGCCCGCGTCGCTTCCGGCGTAACATCACGCGGGGAAATTCCCGTGCCGCCGGTTGTCACAATCAAATCGCAACCCACGTCATCCGCCAAGGCTTTCAGCGCCGCCGAAATTTTCTCCGGCTCATCCGGCACGATCACGGCCACAAAGTTTGCGTTAGGAAAAACCTCACGCAACACCGCTCAATCTCCGGCCCGCTGCGGTCGGCATAAATCCCCGCGCTCGCACGGTCGCTGATGGTGAGGCGGCCGATCTTCACAACTTCTCCTTTTTCACCACTCGCACATCCTCAATCCGCATCGTCTTGTCCACCGCCTTGCACATGTCGTAAAGCGTCAGTGCCGCCACGCTGACGCCGGTCAACGCTTCCATCTCCACGACCGTCTGCGCTGACGTTTCCGCCGTGCAAAAAATTTCTGGCAGTGTTCATGGGTTCAGCAAAATAGCCGATAAGGTTAGGATGAGTTACTTGATGATGGTGAAGTCCGCACTTTGTCCTGCCACCGAACTGGGCCCGATCCACACAGTTGCCTGCGCCGGCTCGACGACTTCGTGCAGATCGATGTTCCAAAAGGCGAGCTCGGCGCGACCCAGACTGAAGTCGACTCGGGCCGACTCACCCGGCTGGAGCGACAGTTTTCTGAATCCTTTGAGCTGCTTGACAGGAAGTGAGACGCTGGTGCCGCGCAGCCGGATGTAGAGCTGGACGATTTCATCACCGGCGAGCGATCCCTCATTGGTGACCGTGGCGGAGAGGTGCAACGGTCGCGCCTGCCCCGCGTTGAGGGCACTCGCGCTGAGTTGAGTGGTGTCCAGGGTCAGCGGAGAATATGTGAAATGCGTGTAGCTCAATCCGAAGCCGAAGGGAAAGAGCGGGGCGTTTAATTCGTCAATATAGCGGGAATGATATTTTTCCTTGCCGTCCTTCGGCAGACGGGTGAGGTCGATGCCTTCCGGCGGGCGGCCGGTATTCAAGGCATTATAGTAAAGCGGTTCCTGACCCACCGAGCGGGGCATGGTAACCGTGAGCTTCCCGCTCGGATTGACTTCGCCCAACAAAACCCGCGTGAGCGCTGGTCCGGCCTGCACGCCCGGGAACCAGGCCTGCAAAATCGTGGGCACGTGATCCGCCGCCCACGTGAGGTCCAGCGGGCGGCCCGCGAAGACAACCAAGATCACGGGCTTGCCGGTGGCGATGATGGCTTCGAGCAACTGCTGTTGTTTGCCCGGAAAATTGAGATGAACCCGTGACGCAGCCTCGCCACTCATGTGCTCGCCGCTTTCACCGAGCGCCACAATGGCGATATCCGCTTGTCTCACCGCTTCGATCGCCGCTGAGAAATCTGCGGGGGAATGACCCAGGACGTCGGCGCCTTCAGCATACAATAATTTTCCACCAAGAGCGGTCAGGCGCTCGGTCAACGTCGCACGCAGGGTGACCGTATCCTTCGCGTCACCTTCCGCGATCCAGGGTCCCAGCATGTCCCGGCTGCTGTCAGCCATCGGACCAATTAACGCCACGGTTGTTTTTTTGTCTGCGCGCAAAGGGAGGAGGGCGGCGCCGTTGACCCCATCATTCTTCAGCAAAACGAAAGAACGTTCCGCCACAGTGCGCGCCAGCTTGAGATGCTCGGGATCGAGGGGAAGCCGGGTGCCGGCCGTCGGCTCGCTCGTGTAAGGATGCTCAAACAGGCCCAGCGCGAACTTGACCCGGAGCACGCGGCGGACGGCTTCGTTGACGACTGTTTCGGGCACCTCGCCGGAATGCACGAGCCCGGCCAGATACTTGGTGTAGATGCCGCTCTCATGCTCGATATCAACGCCTGCCAAAATCGCCTTGCGCGTCGCGGCTTCGCCGTCGGTGGCGACGCCATGTCCCACCAACTCGCCCACCGAGCCCCAATCGCTCATGACGAAACCGCGGAAGCCCCATTCCTGCCGCAAAATGGTGGTGAGGGTGAAATGATTTCCGGAGACGGGCACTCCATTCAAGGAATTGAAACCGCTCATGATGGTCCCGGCACCGGCCTCGACGCCGGCCCGGAAGGGCGGCAGGTAGATTTGCCGCAGCGTGCGTTCCGAGATTTCGGTGGTATTATAGTCGCGGCCGCCTTCCGCCGCGCCGTAGCCCACGTAGTGCTTGAGGCAGGCCACCATTGATTGCGGATCGCTCAAATTCCCCTGGTAACCCCGAACGTAAGCGGCCGCCAACGCGCAGCCCAGATAAGTGTCTTCACCGGCACCTTCCACAATCCGGCCCCACCGGGCATCGCGCGCGATGTCGACCATGGGAGAATAGGTCTGCCGGATGCCCTCGGCCGTCGCTTCTTTCGACGCCACGCGGGCCGCCTGCTCGATCAGCCCCGGATCCCAGGTGGCCGCCATCGCGAGCGGAACTGGAAACACCGTGCGGTAACCGTGGATCACGTCCAAGGCGAACAGCAACGGAATGTGCAAACGGGTTTTCTCGATCGCGATGCGCTGAAACGCGTTGACCTTGGCCGCACCAACGACGTTTTCCAATGAGCCGAGCTCGCTGCGGGCCACCTGCCCTTGATAGTCGCTGCGAGTGGTTCCCGGGCCCGTGGGCTGGCCGGCGGAATAGTGAACTAGCTGGCCGACCTTTTCGTCCAGCGTCATTTGGCGGAGCAGGTCATCCACGCGTCGCTCAATTGCCGGATCGTTCAGTGGCTGGGCGGCGGATTGCGAGTGAACGCGGCCCAAGCCGGCGGCGCAAATTATCAGGGTGAAACCAACCCGGACTGAAGTTACGTTGATTCTCATTGAAAAATTATTCGCAGTCGTTTTTTCTACCAAAAAATAGTGTATAACGCCACGAGCACGCCGACGACGGTCAACGCGCCCACCGCAAATCCCTTCGACACTTTGAACAGGGACGTATCCACCGCCAAGGAGGTCCCGGCAGGGCTTTCGCCGCCGGGAGCCGCCGGGCTTTTCCCGAGCAGGCTGATCACAATCATCCCAAGCACGCAGAAGAGGAAGACGATTTCCATGCGATCCAAAAACGGAATTTCATAAACCCCGGCGGCATTCGCCTTGGTCAAGCCAAAGGCGGCGAGCCCGGAAAGATCCGTCCAGCGCGGCAGAAATTCGAGAAGACAGGAACAAGCGAAGCCACCGACGGCGGCAAAGAGCGCCGCGTTGGACGTCGTCCGTTTCCAGAAGAAACCCAGGATGAACATGGCAAAGATACCCGGGCTCACAAACCCCGTGTATTTCTGGATGAATTGAAAGCCACCCTCCTTGTCGATGCCCAGACGGGGGGCGATCAGAATGGCGATCGTCATGGCCACGACAATCGTGCACTTCCCGATCCAGACGATTTTCTTCTCATCCACCTCGGGGTGCAGATAGCGCTTGTAGATATCGAGCGTGAAGATGGTGGCAATGCTGTTGGCTTTGCCGGCCAGCGAAGCCACCACCGCGGCCGTGAGCGCGGCAAACGACAAGCCTTTCAAACCGGTCGGCAGCAAATTCAGCAAGACCGGATAGGCCTTGTCAGAATTCACCTGGCCATTGAGCAACAATTCGCTGTGGAAGCTGCCCTGTTCATACAACACAAACACGGCGATACCCGGCAGCACGACGATCACCGGCATCATCAGTTTCAGGAAGGCGGCGAACAGCAGGCCGTTGCGCGCCGTGGGCAAGCTGGCGCCGAGCGCGCGCTGGGTGATGTATTGATTGCAGCCCCAGTAGCTCAGATGCGAGATCCACATGCCGCCGAGCAATACGGTGAGCCCCGGCAGGTCCATGTAGTTGGGGTTGTCCTTTTTCAGGATCATATGAAAATGATCGCCGGCGTGGGCCGCCATCAGGTTGAACCCGTTGAGAATGCCGGTCGTGCCGAATTTTTCCGAAACCAGATTCAGGGCGAGATAGGTGGTGACCAGACCGCCGAGCACGAGAAAGAACACCTGAATGACATCGGTGTAGCCGATGACTTTCATGCCGCCGAGGGTGATGATCAGGGCAAACACCGCGAGGCCGATCATGCACACATTGAGATCGAGGCCGGAGATGGCGTTGATGGCGAGGGCACCGAGATAGAGAATGGAGGTGAGATTCACCACGACGTAGAGCAGCAGCCAGAAGACCGCCATGATCATGGCCACCGTGCCATTGTAGCGCTGCCGCAAAAACTGCGGCATGGTGTAGATCTTGTTGGTCAGATATACCGGCATGAAGAACACCGCCACAATGAGGAGGGTGGCCGCGGCCAGCCATTCGTAGGTGGCGATGGCCAAGCCCATTTTGAAACCGGAACCGCTCATGCCGATCATCTGCTCAGCGGAGATATTCGAGGCGATGAGGGAGGCGCCGATGGCCCACCAGGTAAGGGCGCCTTCCGCCAGAAAATAATCCTTCGACGAAGCCACGGCGGCTTTTTTCTTCGCATAGATCCAGCACCCGTATCCGGCTACGATGAGAAAATAGCCGAGAAAGACAATGTAATCGGCGGTATGAAGCGTGGGTTGCATGGCGTAATGGTTAGGAAATATTGCGACCTTCTTGCGGGCGGAATTCGTTGAGATACGAGCCTTTGGCCGGGTTCAGCTTGCCGCTGCCGTTGGTGGTGGAGTCGCTGTCGTGAGAGGCGATACCTTCGCCGTTGCTGTCATAGTAGGCGCAGAAGAACGGGCCGGGGATCCGCTGCGGGCCGACGGCATGGACGGCGTCTTGAAACGGCCGGCCGGCAGCCGCAAAGCCTAACAGGGTGAGGGCGAGAGGGGCGGGTGATTGGTTCATGAAATACAGACAGTCCTCACGGAGCGACGAGGTTGTTGTAGACAAACACGCCCGAAGGAGTCAGGTCCGAGCCGGAAGGGGGTCCCGTAACGCGGGTTCCCGGTTTCAAAGTAGAGGTTGTCTCGGCTTTGTCGTGCAGGGACCAGTTGGCCCAACTGATCGAATTCTCTTTGAGGAAATTCATCCAGAGGACGCTCTCGGGCAAATCGAGACCGCCGTTTCCCGAGGAGTCACACGTGCCCCATTCGGTCACGAAGAGGGCAATCCCCTTGTTCATGGCCGCAGTCGCCTTGCCGCGGAGGGGTTTGTGGTCGGGGGTTCCGGCGTAGAAGTGGAGGGCGTAGGCGATATTCTTGAAATCAGTGATCGGGTCAGCGGCGGCGATATCCACGTCTTGAGACCATTTTGGAGTGCCCACAATGATGAGGTTGGTTGAGCCCGTCTTCCGGATGGCGCCGATGACCGTCTCGGCGTAGGCCTTGACTGCGGGCCAATGGGGGCCGTTCGGTTCGTTGTAGATTTCGAAAATCACATTCGGATAAGAACCATAGGTGGTTGCCATCTGGGTGAAGAACGCGGTGGCTTCGGCCACTTGGCTGGGGGCCGCAACCTGGTGCTCCTTGTGCCAGTCGATGATCACGTAGATGCCCTTGGCGATCGCCGCGTCCACAACAGCTTTGAGTTTGGCCAAGGCGGCAGTGGGGTTATCGAGGTAGCCGCCTTCGCCGGGTTCCGCGCCTGTTGCCGCCCGGACCACCGAACACCGCCAGTTTTCAGCCAAGACATCGACGGTCTCTTTCGTATAGAACCGGCCTGACCAATGGCTCCAAAACAAACTCATTCCCTTCAACTGATAGGGTTCTCCGTGGGCATCGCAGACATGATTTCCAATAACTTGAAGGGCACCGTGCGCCGCCACCGGGGATGAGTAGGTCCCGATCGGCTGCTTGAGAACGATCACCGACTTTGCCGCTGCCGGTGCGGCCGACGCAGACGCCTTTCCTTTAACGGCCGGCATCAGGGAGCACTTGGCAAACCAATAGATTTGGTCGGGGGTGGTGCCGAGGTCGGTGAACGAGATCCGGATTTTATCATCCGTCCAGGGCGCGACAAACGGGAAGCGCACTTGCTGCCACTCGGCGGTGACCGGCACCTTCTTCTGCGTGTGGTGTTCCCATGGCTCATGGTTCTGTTGGCAATTCACGGTGATTTCACCGGCATGACTGGCCTTGGCCCACAATGTCAGGACATACTCCTTGCCTTGCTCGAAGCGCATTCCGGGCTGATAGACCTGCAACTTCCACGGCTTGTCTCCGACGGTGAGCACCTTCAGGCGCAGCGCGGGTTTGCCGCCCGGCCCTTCGGCGACAACCGCAGCCTCTCCAGTGGCCCCGGATTCCGCAACCACCCAGTTGGTAATACCATCAGCGAAATCGCCGTTGACGAGCATCTCATCGGAAGCCGAAACCGCAGCGGATTCGGCGGGTTTTTGGGACAGGCCGCCGCCTTGCAAAACCAGATTGTCGATCCAGGCCGTGCGGGTGCCGTTGGTGAAGTCGCCGCTGGAAAATTGGAAGGTGAAGCCGCGGGTGGCCGTGACATCGCCGGTGATGGGAACGGAAATGTGCAGCCAGCCATTATTGATGTTCAGATTCTCGCCGTATTGACGGAGGAAAGAGTGCTGGTCGCCATCCGCGCGGATGGCGAGTTGGAACCAGCCGCACATGCCATCGTCCGCTGCGGGCGAAGTGGGGTCCACTTTCACATCCAAGCTGATGTTGGTGTATCCGGCGGCGGTGAGGTCGGTGGCTACGGGAAAATGTTCCAAGGTATATTCGAAGCCGCCATTGCCGGTGAAAGGCATAACCAGCTTCATGGAACCTGACGAGGAATTGCTGCCGGCGTCCTGGGTGGCATCGAACGCGAAGCTGCCGCCGGGCAGGCCGTTGTCAAATTTCCAAGCAGCGACTTCCGCAGCCGAGTCGAACCGGTTGATGACCAGGTCGGCCCGGGCGGCGCACGAACTGAAAGTCAGTAATGTGACTGCAATCAGTGAAGAGTGCCGGGCTTTTGTTTTTAATGATAAGATCATAATTTCAGGAATTCCGTGGTTGCGCTTGGTAGAATCAATTTCTCAGTTTCAATTTCTTTGGTTGATGCAAATAGTGACTCACGGAATGTTGCAGCCTTGCGCCGCGACCCAGAGCGCATACCAGTCTTCACGTTCCAGCACGATGGCCTCGGCCTGCGCGGCGGATTGCAGACGTTCGAGTTTGTTCGTGCCGATGACCGGCAGCGGATGACTCGGGTGCGCGAGAATCCAGGCGTAGGCCAACTGTTCCAGCGTCGCGCCATCGTAGCGGGACGCCATGTCCTTGGCCGCCGCCGCCAGGCGCGGTGCGGCGGAATTGCTTGGATCGAATATTCGGCCACCGGCGAGCGGACTCCACGCCATCGGCCGCACGCCCAGTTTCTCGCACTGATGAAGTGTGCCGTCGTTGATTGGCTCCGGGTGCAGCAGGTTAAACTCGATCTGGTTGGTCACGAGCGGCTGTGCCATTTGCGCGTTCAGCAGATCAAATTGCGAGGTGCTGTAGTTGGACACACCGGCCGCGCGAATTTTTCCGGAGCGCAACAACTCATTCAATCCCGCGGCCGTGTCGTCGGCACGCGTGAGCCAGTCGGGGCGATGCACCAGAAACAGTTCGACGTGGTCGGTGCCGAGCAGGCGCAGGGATCTTTCGAAGCTCTGGATAAGTTGCGGGCCGGTGGCGTTGTAATGCGCCGTGCGACATTCGGGGTGGTGGGAGCACGGCACATAAATGCCGGCCTTCGTCACCAGTTCGAGTTTATCCCGCAGTCCGGGCGTCAAGGCGAGCGCTGCGCCGAGCAGTTGCTCCACTTCGTAGAGGCCGTAAATCTCCGCCGTATCCAGGGTCGTGATGCCAAGTTCGAGGCAGGCGTGCAGCCGGCGGTTGATCTCCTGCGCGGTCGGTTTCGTGTCGAGCAGGCGCCAGGTGCCATACACCATGCGGGAAAATTCCGGGCCGTGGGGAGCAATTTTGATTCGTTTCATTATATTGTTTTTTGGGGGGATGTTTAATGAGCTTCAGTGTAGTCGCGGAAGGCGGCCTGGGCCGCGAGTTCTGAGTTATGGGACGTCAGGGCGAGGCCAACCTTGACTGGGTTGGCCAGCGGCAGAACTTGCCCGCCATATAGCTGCCACGTTTTTCCATCGGTGGAGGCAAAGGCCGAGAACTGATTTCCCCGCCGCGCCACCCGCAGCCAGGAGTTAGGAAAAGCCGCCGGGAATTCCGGTGGCGCGGGCGGACGGACGGCGGGATAAATCCCCTGACAATCCGCTCCCGCCGCCGGGCGAAATTGCATTTCATACGCGCCGAGATTGTTGTTCCGGGGCGCATCGTCCGCGAAAACCAAAAACATCAGGTGGGCGCTGTCGGCATTCAAGCTCTCCCGAATCATCAGGCCAGTCTTGGAATAAAGGTGGGCCGGCGTGAAATTTTCGACCCGGACCGCAATGTCGAAGTCGCCCGAAATTTCCTTGAAGACAAAATGAAACTGGTCGGCTTTTTCCCAAATGTCCGCCCCGCCCGCGACAAGATCCCAACCCGTTTCAACCGGCCGCGCGGAGCCGGCCAATTGGGGTGAGCCAACGTCGCGATTGGTGAAGGGTGCGGAGGACCGCGCGGGAACGGGTAGAGGAACGGTGTTGTTTTGCATGGATGTTTTGAGAAATTATTTACTGCCACCATCAGTCGGAGCGACCAGAACATTGTCCGTCAGCCAATCGGCCAGACGATTCGACCAACCCTTGACCGCCACAAACTTGGAGCGGTCACCCATGTTGAAGGCATGACCGCCTTTCGCGAACAGATGAACCTCAATGGGCACCTTCGCCGCACGATACTTCGGCAACATTTCGGAGATGGTCCGCGTCGGCTGCGGGTCGTCAATCGCCGCGAGCCAGAATGACGGCGGCGCATTCGTCGGAACCGTTTCGGGAATTCCCAGCGGGCCGGGGTAAATCATGATCTGAAAATCGGGACTCGCGCTGAGTCGGTCTATGGGGTCCGTCGCATTGGCGTCGCCTTCGCCGGGATTATAGGACACGAACGACGCCACTTCGCCGCCCGCCGAAAAGCCCAGAATGCCGATGCGATTCGGGTCGATGCCCCATTCCTGCGCGTGGCTGCGCACGAGCCGCATCGCGCGCTGACCATCTTCGCGCGCGTGCTTCGGCAGCGAGTAAGGCGAATTGGTTTCGCGCGGCAGCCGATACTTCAAGGCAAACGCGGCAATGCCAAGGTTGGTCAGGAACTGCGCCGGGGCCACGCCCTCACCTTTAAAGACCAGTTCCTTGAAACCGCCGCCGGGACAAACGATCACCGCCGCGCCCGTCGCCTTATCCTTCGGCGGCAGGAACACGGTTAGCGAGGGGTTATGAACATTCTTCACCCAATAGCTTGCGGCCTGCTCGGGTTCGTTGCGGCGCGACTCAAAGCCCGGCGCGCCCTTCTCCCAAAGCGGGATGACTTGAGGCGCTGGCTGCGCTTGAACACCCCACGATCCGTGTAGTGCCGCCGCAAACAATAGTAGAGCGTAAAGTGATTGTTTCATTTTAAACAGAGGGTCTGCAGCACTTCCATGATCACTCGGCTTTGAAGCCATTCCCCGTGGCGGCCCAGTAGATGCCACCATAGACATGATGCATGAAGGTTGCATCACTGTAAGTCGCGGGAAGATGCCCGAGCGCGGTGTAGAAGGCCCGGCCACCATCGTATTCCTGATACCAGCTGATTGGATGGAAGGCGCCCATGCCTTTCCCCTCGAGATGTTTTTCCGCCCAGACGACGTTTGGCTGGTAGGTCTTCTCGTCCACGGAGAGCAGGTAATGCAGCTTGTCCGACAGCGGTGCCTGAAACTCATACCATTCCTCGGTGGCCAGAGTCCGTTTGGCGAACCGGTCCATGCCCGGGAAATTGTAATCCTCCACCTTCAACACGGCCGTCTGCACGGGAGGGTGAATGTGAAACATGTGCCCCACCATCTTGGTATACCACGGCCAGCCATATTCCGTGTCCGCCGCACTGTGGATACCGACGAATCCTGCTCCTCCACGGATGAACTTCTCAAACGCGGCTTGCTGTTCGTCATTCAGCACATCGCCGGTCGTCAGGAGGAAAATCACGACCTTATATTTCGCGAGCTCCTTGTCATTGAAAACGCGATTGGCATCTTCCGTCCAAAATACTTTGAAGTCATGCAGCTTGCCAAGTTCCTGGATGGCAGTTACGCCCGCATTAATGGATTCGTGGTGCCACCCGGCGGTCTTGGAAAAAAGCAGGACGCTAAACTGTTCGGCCATGGCGGCGGTCGCTGCAAACAAAGCCAGGAGTGATACTAGGAGGAGTTTCGGTGTTTTCATGGAATTTTGATCATTAGTTTTGGATTACAATTTGTGATCGGGACGCGCCTTTGTCTCAGGGTTTCGGCACCAGTGAACAGTTGGCAAACCAATAGACCTGATCGGGGATGGTGCCCAGATCGGTGAACGAGATGCGTATTTTATCATCCGTCCAGGGCGCGACAAACGCGAAGCGCACCGGCTGCCACTCGGTGGTAACCGGCGTCTTCTGCTGCGTGTGATGTTCCCATGGTTCGTGATTCTGCTGGCAATTCACGGTGATGCCGCCGGCCCGATCAGACTTGGCCCAAAACGTTAGGATATACTCCCTGCCTTGCTCGACGCGCATTCCGGGCTGATAGACCTGCAACTTCCACGGCTTATCCCCGATAGTGAGCACCTTGAGGCGCAGGGCGGCTTTGCCATCCGGCCCTTCGGCCACAATTTCAGCCCGCCCGGTGGCCCCGGACTCCGCAACGACCCAGTTGGTAAGACCGTCAGCGAAGTTGCCGTTGACGAGCATCTCAGCCTGAGTGGGCGAGAGAGTCTTGACGGCCGTGATGGCTGGCCCGGTCCGCTGGCTCCCCTTCAATCGAAAATTGAAGGTCGCCAAATTCAAGTTGCCATTGGTCAGGATGCTCAGCGTCAGCACACTCACGCCCTTGGGTAAGGTCACCTCGAAAGCATCGGGTGCAATGTTCCAATGGTGCCATTGACGCCACGGAATCGTTTCGGCCGGGTCGAACGTTGATACGAGGTCGAATGCCGTGCTGGAAGCTGTGCCGGCCACATCAACCCCAATGGTCCCGCCGCGCTGGGAAGTATAAAGCACATCGGCCACATAAGTGCCAGCCTCGGCCGTCTCAACCGTAAGCTTGAACCACTCGCCGGGTTCATTCCATCCCACGTAGAGCAACCCGAGCGGCGGGGTCACCTTGTTGCAAGGTGATTCGCGATCGGGTATCGGTTTCGTGTAAGAAATATCGCAGCCTTCGTCCCGGCGGAATTCGTTGAGATAGGAACCGTTGGCCGGGTTCAGTTTGCCGCTGCCGTTGTTGGTGGAGTCGGTGTCATGATAGGCAATACCTTCGCCGCCGCTGTCGTAGTAGGCGCAGAAGACCGGGCCGGGGATCTGCTGCGGGCCGCCGGCATGGACGGCGTCCTGGAATGGTCGTCCGGCATAATCGGCAGGCGGCGCGGCGTGCAGGACAGTGGCTGCAACACCCAGCAGTGCGAGGGCGAGAAGGGCGAGGGCTTTTTTCATATAAATTAATCGTTGGAGGGGCTTCCGCCCGGAGACCAAAGGCAACTGATGCCGGTCGCCTTTAGGCGGGCTGTCAAGGTCGGGAGATATGAATCGGTGCCGCATCATTTTCCGTTACTCCGCACCCGTAACCCCGGCACGGCGGCGGCGGCGCGGACGAGAATTTCGATGTCCCGGGCGCCCGGAAAGCCCGAGAACGCGGCGGCCAGCAGGGTTCCGTCGGCGAGTTCAAACGGGAGGCCGCCTTCCCAGCCAATAAAATCAGGGCGGTTCACGCCGAATTGGCCTTCATCCAGCTGTCCCGCATAAACCAACTTTTCGAAGTGACCCGTGGCATAACCGGTGCACCACACTTGGATCAGTTTTCGGTTGGCAATCCCAAACGACACGCGACCCTGGCGCTGGTCATTGCCGAAGATCTGCCCGTGAATCCGGCCACAAGGTTCGATCACCGCGACGGCGGCGGTGCCTTGGGAAAACTCGCGGTCATTGGGATTCTCCAGAAACAACGGAAAGAGCCGGACGACTTCGTTGATCAACAAGGCACCAGGCGAGGCAGAGTCAGAGTGAATCATAGTTTGTTTGGTTGAAAATGTGGGCTGATGTTTGGTGTGATTAGATACCCAGTCTGGTTCGCATTATACATTCACGATGACATGGCTTGGGTTGCATCTCTACTTTGTCAAACGGAAGAACATCTCCGGGCCGGAAACCGGATTCGTCACGATAAAATTCCCGCCCAGAATCGCCGGGGCGGCGGAATTGGAAACCCAGCTTGCCGCCGGCAAATGAGTCGCGGATTCCAGCGTGTAGCCGAGGTAGGTCGTCGGCCAGTAGAGCAGCAGGTTGCCGCCCGATAATGCGTACCCAATGGTTGGCGGGACGCCCGGTGGGCTTGGACTGGTCGTCGCGGTATTGGTCCCAGAGTTGGCGCTGATGCCGCCGGCGTTGTAGGCGCGGAGACGGTAGTAGTAGGTCGTGCTCGCAGTGAGATTGGTGACGGATTTGGTCAGCACGTTTGCCATGTCCAAATTCGAATAGCCAGTGACGTAACTGGTGAAGACAGTGTTGTTGGCAACGTCGAGCCGGTAGCCGGTCGCGCCGCTGGCGCTGCTCCAGTTCGCGATGAAAGCACTGTTCGTCACACCCGTCGCGGCATTGGCAGTCGGAGCGGCTGGCGCGGCTACGGTGGTCGAAAAAAAGTTGGTGAGGGCGCTCATGGCCGGGCGATCGGTGGAACCACCGGTTGGTTCGAGCGTGAACAAGTATTCTCCCCACCACGGGCCGGCGGCCCACCAGGTCCATCCCAGCCACACAGCGGAGTTGCTTTGGACGTGGGTGAGCATGTTGCTGATCGCCTCGTCGCCGATGCCGCCACCGATGGTGGCGTTGGCGGCGGCGAACTCGCCGAGAAAGCCCTTCCGATTGTTATCCTTCAGCCATTGGGTGAAGCCAGCCAGCCGGGTGGCGCCAATGGTCGCATCCACGATGTTGGTCGAGGTGCCCGACGAATCGCTGTCCAGATACTGGTGAACGTCGAAGGCAAAGTTATTACCGGAATCGGTGATGGTGAGCATCACGGTGGCGTTGGGCGTGCCATACCAGTTTTGCGCCCAGCTATGCGCGCCGGTCCAGGCGTTGCCGGGGACGAGGATGAGATTGGTGGCGCCGGTCGCGCGGATGGCCACGATGGCCATATTGGCGGCGTCCCGCCAGGTTTCGGTCACCATCGTATTCGGCTCGTTCATCAGTCCAAAAATGACGTGATTGTTGGTGCGATAAATGTCCGACACACGCGACCAGAAATTGCTCAAGGCGGTGAACGGAACGGCAGCCGTGCCAACAAGATTTCCGTAATACCGCGCATAGTTGTGCGGATCGAGGATGACAAACATGCCCTTGGCGGTCGTGGCGGAGACGAAAGTGTTCAGGCGATTCAGTTCGTTGCTGTCCAGGGCGGCGTTGGTGGTTTGCTGCAACCGTTCCCAGCGGAAAGGCAGCCGGATGATATTCATGCCTTTGCCCTTGAAGTAATCCACCTCGGCCTGGTTGGGGTAGGTGTAATTGGAATTGTAAGTTCCGGGCAATGAACCCTCGCCGAATTCCGCCCCGGAAAGATTGACGCCGGCGTATTGAACTGCGGCGGGCGCAGCCGTCACCCAGATCAACAGCGCCGCCACTATCAGCCGCCCCGCGGTTTTGATAAGCTGACTAAACCTGAAAGGCGTTTGCATTTTGCGATATCTGAATAAGTCCTGCGCGGCCCTGTGTTTTTCCAGTTCTTAAATCTTACGACAATTTCCAGCCGTCGCGGTTGTCGCGCTTGATGAACTGCGCGGCTTCCGGGCAGTTGGTGGCGCGCATGTTCGGCCCGTCCCATTCAATTTTCTGGCCGACGCGCAGCGAGACGCAGCCGAGCAGCATGATTTCCGTGAGCTGCGCCCCGATTGCGAAGCGCGAGTAGCACATCTCCGGCTTGTTCTCCTTGATGGCCGCGATCCATTCCAGATGGTGCCGCTTGTCGTTGTCGCCGGTGAACAGGTTGCGCGGAATGGTCTGCGGGATCAGCGCCACGTCAGGACACTTTTTGAAGTGCTTGAATTTCTTTTCACCGTTCAGCTTCACAAAAAAGTTTTCGCCGTAATCGTCCGGGGAAAAGATGGTGCCCCGGTCGCCGATCAGCAGGGCGCCGCTGCCGGGAATTTCCCCGAGCATTTCGGCGATGTCCGACGTGAGGCCGGCCGGCGGCTTGCTGCTGCCGTCGTGACCGCCCCGCGCCTTTGGGTCGGAAGATGGCTTGCCCCCATCATACCACCAGAGCGTGACAGGCCCCTGTTCAATGACATCGTGCCGGTGAAACCAGGTTTTGTGCGCGGCGGCGATTTTGGTTTTGCGCGCAGGAAACTGGAAGCGGATTTTGGAACCGAGGGGATATGATTCTTTGTTCATCCCGCCAAGCGGCGTGGCCTCGATCTCCGTCGGATAGCCGAGGTTCAACGCGCGGGAAGTCATGTTGACCGTGTGGCAGGCCATGTCGCCGAGCGCGCCCGTGCCGAAATCCAGCCAGCCGCGCCAGCTGTAAGGCGCATAGGCGCCATTTTTATAGGGCCGCACCGGAGTTGGACCGAGCCAGAGGTCCCAGTTCAATGATTCCGGAACCGGGTCGGAACCTTCCGGGCGACCGATGCCTTGCGGCCAGAATGGACGGTTCGACCAGATGTGGGCTTCGCTCACCTGCCCGATGAGGCCGGCCTGGATGCATTCCACGGCGCGGCGCAAGCCATCGGAGGCACTACCTTGGTTGCCCATCTGCGTGACGACGCCGGTTTCATGCGCCAGATTGCGCAGATAGCGCGCCTCGTAAATTGTCTGCGTCAGCGGCTTCTGGCCATAGACGTGTTTGCCCAGCCGCATGGCGTGCGATTCGGCGATGGCGTGGAAATGATCCGGCGTGGAACAGGTCACGGCGTCAATGCTCTTGCCGAGCTCGTCGAACAGGATGCGGAAATCCTTGTAGAACTTTGCCTGCGGATATTTCTCGATCTGTTTCGCGCAAATCTCGCTGTCCACGTCGCACAGGGCGATGATGTTTTCGGAGGCGCAATTATCCGTGTCGCTCGCGCCTTTGCCGCCGGCGCCGATGCATGCGATGTTCAATTTGCTGTTCAGGTTTTTCCCGCGCACCAAAGTCGGGACGCCAAAAACCACCGCGCCAGTGGCCAGGGTGGCGGTCTTGAGAAAGGTGCGGCGGTTCCAGTGAATGACCGGATCAGGTGCGGGTGAGTTCATGGTGGGAGAATTATCAGCAAGTTTTGGTTGAAATGGTTTTACTCCTCAAAGCACGAGCGTCCTGGCGCGCAAGTATTCTTGTGGACCGGTTGGTCATCCACCCCGACAACCGTCTGCGTGCGGTTACACCAGAAGTGGCTGGGCGTGGTGTGCTCGCCGAGCTTTTCGGCAAAGGCCTCCATCACGGTCGAACCCGTGAACATTTTTTTAGTCCGGAGATGTTTGCAGTAACTGAAATTCGTGTTGTTCATGCAGTGCCTTTCAATTTGAGCAGCGTGCGGCGGATGAGCGCGTGCGCGATGGGCATCTTATAGGCGTTGTGCTCCAGCGGCTTGGCGTCCTTCAAAATCAGATCCGCCGCCTGCGTGGCCGTGGCGGCGTCCAACACTTTTCCATCGAGAAAATGGTTCGCGGCCTCGACCTGGTGCGGCACGGGCGAAATGCTGCCGAGCGCCACGCGCGGTGATTTCAATTTTCCAGCCACCACTTCTGCCGCCGCCGCGCAACTCACCAACGCCCAATCAAACGCGTGTTTGTCGCTGACCTGCATATAGGCGCTGCGATTGCGCGCCGTCGGAATTTCCACGCGCAGAATCAGGTCGCCGTGGTTCAGCGAATTGTGCGCCAGCGGATTTTCCCAGGCGCGCTGGTAAAGCTCGGCCATGCTCAGGCGTATCTCTTTCCCGTCTCGCAGCACGATGGCCGTGGCGTCGAGCGAGGTGAAAATCGTGGCGAGGCTGGACACCACCGGGCTGATGCACGGATTGCCGGTGAACAAGCTGTGGTAGCGATTCTCGCCGTTGCGCGCGTAGCAGAGGTCGCCGTTTTTCTTCAGGCACGGCACGTCGCGCTGGCGGAAATACCAGCAGCGCGAATGTTGCGCGAGATTGCCGCCGACCGTGGCGACGTTTCGAATCTGCTGTGAAGCGACATCGGATGCAGCCTCGTGCAATCCGGGAAAGACCTTCTTGATTTCCATGTCGTCCTCGATTTGGGCGACCGTGACCAGCGAGCCGATTGACCAGTGCTTTTCACCGCGTTCGATTTTGTCCAGTCCGGGCAGCGATTTGATGTTCACCAGGATGTTCGCGCTGACGAGGTATTCCTTGAGCAGGCCGAGCAGGTCGTTGCCGCCAGCGAGATAGGCGCCGTTGCCGGCGACGAGTTCGCGGGCGCTGGCGGTGGAGTGCGCGGTGGCGTATTCAAAAGCTTTCATGTGGTGACAGGGGGAACTTTGCCGAGGGCGGCGAGAATTTTTGCGGGCGTGATGGGCAGACTGCAAACGCGAACGCCAATCGCGTTCGCGATGGCGTTGGCAATCGCGCCCGCCGTCGGAATCGTAGCGGGTTCGCCGATGCCGATGACGCCGCGTTCGGGCATGTTGATCAAAACGATGTCGATGTTCGGCACGTCCGCGATGCCGGGCAGTTTGTAAGTCTCAAAATTCGGGTTTAACATCACGCCGGACAGGTCGTCCATCACGCGTTCCTCATAAAGCGCGTAACCCATGCCCATGATGATGCCGCCGTTGATCTGGCTTTCGAGCGTGAGCTTGTTGATGATCAGACCGCAGTCGTGGACGCCGAGAATTTTTTTCACCGTGACCAAGCCGGTTTCGGTATCCACTTCCACTTCGGCGAACTGCACGCCGCAGGCGCGGTCGGCGGAAAGGCCGCGCTGCCATTTGCCGTGGACGACGAGCGGACTCACGCCGAGTTTTTTGCACGCGGCAAACCAGTTTGCCCCGCGCGCATCGGCGAGGCCCGACTGCGTCTGCAATTGCGCCAGCGCCTTTTGGCAAATGTCAAAAACCGTCGGCGAAATCGAGGGGCAGGTCGTGCTGCCGCCGCTGCCGGGGCCGGGTGGATAATTGGTGTCGCCCACCTTCACCGTGATCTGCTCCGGCTTGAGGCCGAGCAACTCGGCGGCGATGACGGCAATCACCGTGCGGGTGCCGGTGCCGATGTCCTGGACGCCAAGACGAAATTCAATGCTGCCGTCGGGATTGATCTGCGCTTCACCTTGCGTATCGCTGCTCCCGCCGCCCGCCGGCCAGGCCCCGGCCGCGCAGCCGACGCCTATCTTCACCACCCCGGGGGAACTGCCGGGCTTCGAGTATTTTTGTTTCCAGCCGAATTTTTCCGCCCCCAATTTATATTCGCGCTGGCGGATGGGGTTTGGATCATTTTTTAATCGGAATTCCAACGGATCCATGCCGAGTTTCACCGCGAGATCGTCCATGACAGATTCCATGCCGAACGATGCCGGCGGATTTCCCGGCGCCCGAAACGCGCGGGCCCCCCCGGCGTTGACCGCCACCACCGACTGCTTCACGCGTGAGTTCGGCACTTTGTAAAGATAGGGCAAGGTAATGTCCGCGCCGCCGCCGCCACCACCGCCATCGCCACCGCCACCGATGCCGGCCGTGCCGTAATTTTCCGCCTCAAACGCGTGCAGCATTCCGTCCGCCGTGGCGCCAATTTTTATTTTTTGAAAACTGGAAGGCCGGTTGCCGACGGCAAGCGCCTGCTCAAAGCGCGTCAGCATCAGGCGCACGGGGGCTTTGGCTGCTTTGGAAAGTTTTGCGGCCAGGATGCCTTCAACGCCCGCGCCGAATTTCGCCCCGAAGCCGCCGCCCATGTATTCGGTGACGACGCGCACCTGGCTGTGATTGAGCTGCAGTGCGCCCGCCAAACCGTCACGCACGCTGGAGATGCCCTGTGTGGAAGCCCACGCCTTCACGCCGTCATCCGTCCACGAAATCGTGTTGCCATGCGTCTCCATCGGATGATGAATTTGAATCGGCGTCGAATAAAACCCTTCCACCACCGCCGCACATTCGGGAAACGCCGTGTCCACGCTGCCAGATTCGCGGACTTGCGGTTTCGAGGAGTTGGGCGAGCCTTCCCACACCTGCGCCGCATTTTCCTTCCGCGCTTCGGCTTCGTTTACCACAAAATCATGGCGCGGCTCGGCCTGCACTTCGATGGCGCGCAAGGCATCCAGGCAAGCCTGCTTGCTCGTGCCGGCCACGGCGGCAAGCTCTTCGCCGTAAAAGCGGATGGTGCGCGGACCGTCCTTCACAGTCACCGCAGCCTTGATGCCGGGAATTTTCAAGGCGGCCTCCAGATTGATTGACAGGATTTTTGCCGCCGGCCATTTCGAGCGGAGAATCATCCCGTAAAGCCAGCCCTCGGCCTGGATGTCGGATGCGTAACGCGCCTTGCCCGTCAGCTTCGCCGGCGCATCAATGCGCGTCGTCGCGTGGCTGATGTATTTTGTTTCGGTCGGCCAGTTAGACATAATCAACAACCTCCGTTCGGCTGGCGGTTTCCACGCCCGCCGCCTTGAGTGCGGCCTGGATGATGCGCGGCTGCGTGCCGCAGCGGCAGAGGTTGCCGGCGCAGGCGTGCTTCACATCGGCGGCGTTCGGGTGCGAATTTCGTTTCAACAGCGCCGTCACGCTCATCACAAATCCCGGCGTGCAGTAGCCGCATTGCAGCGCGTCCTGGTCGAGAAACGCCGATTGCACCTTGGAAAGTTTTTCGTTTTTGGCGAGGCCTTCCACGGTGGTGATCTCTTCGCCCTGGGCTTCAATCGCCAGTTTCTGGCAGGAATAAACCGGGGTGTCGCCGAGCAGCACCGTGCAGGCGCCGCAGGTCGCGCGGTCGCAGCCCTCCTTCGCGCCGGTGAAGGTGGAATAATTCCGGAGCGCGTCGAGCAGCGTCACGCGCGGCTCCAGGAGGAGCTTGAGTTTTTGCCCGTTCACCTTGAGCGTCACGGGCACCGCGTTCGGCCCGACGACTTTTTCCGCGTTGACCTTTTCAAGTTCGGCGGCGACGGATGTGACCTGTGCGGTCGCCGCCGTGGCGGCGACGGTGCCCAGGCTTTTAAGAAACGTGCGCCGCGAGTGCGCGCCTAGATTTTCGGGTTCGGGTTTATTCATGCGACTAGTTGATAATTGGTCAGACGTTTGTAGTCCTCGGGGGTATCCAAGTCTAGGGACAGTCCGGTATCCGCCGCGCCACATCGGATGCGCGGGCAGTCCGTCAGGTTTAAGAATTCTTTCAACGACTCCGCCGCTGCGCTTTTCAATCCGGCAAAAGCCCGCGTGGGCAGAATGACCGGATGCTTATCACTGCCGCCCAACGCCGGCTGGCAGATCGCCTCCGGATTTTCTGCGCAAACAGTCAGCAGCTGCGCCAAAGTTTGCGTCTGCAAATGCGGCTGGTCGCCCAAGACAATCGCCCAACGGGAAATTTCCTGCCGCCAGCCGTTCCAGTTCGCCGCGCAAACAATGGAACTGAACATGCCGCGCTCCGGCTGCGGATTTTCAATGCGGTCGAACCGGGAAATGCCACGACGGCCGAGTTCCGCTGACAGCGCCGCATCCTCGGGACGCAGCACGACAGCAATTTGCACCGCGCCCAGCTCGCGCCATTGGGAAATGATTTCCCCAATGACCGTCGTGTCGCGCCACGGCAGCAGCAACTTCGGCTGCCCCATGCGCGACGATGCGCCCGCGCCCAGAATGACGACGCCAAGCGATGGATGTGCGGACGGATTCATTTGGGCAACGCCGCGCGTTGTTGGATGAGTTGCGCCATGACGCTCACGGCGATTTCGTGCGTGCCGACGGCGGCGATGTCCAGGCCGACCGGACACGCGATGCGATCGAATTGCGCCGCCGTGGCGAGGTTTTGTTTCAAAAATTGTTCCCGCATGATGCGCGCCTTGCGCCGGCTGCCGATCATGCCGAGAAAGGCGAACGGAAACCGAACCCACTCCGACAACACCAGCGCATCGTGCTGGTGCCCGCGCGTGACCACCAAGCCAAACGCGGGCCCGCCCGGCGGTGGAATTTTCAGAAGCTCATGCCAGCCCCCGACCTGCAGCCGCGTGGCGGGAGGAAAACACTGGTGGTTGGCCAGCTCGGCCCGGTCGTCGAAAACGGTGACGGCAAAATCCAGCTGCAACGCCAGCGGGGCCACGGCCTGCGCGACGTGCCCGGAACCGGCGATCCACAATTCCACCGGCGGCGCTACGGTTTCCTGATACAGCCATTCGCTGTCATCGTTGGCGGCAACCCGCCCGATGGAAAAGTTTTTTCTCACCCCCCAGCAGATTGGCGCCGTGCTGGTGGCCAGCTCGCGCCACAACGCGGCGGATTGCGCGGCCTGCGGCAGGATCACGCCGCTCACGCTGCCGCCGCAGATCAGTCCGTCGTCCCAGCCAAAATCGTGGTCGAGCACCATGTCAAATCCGGCGGGCTGGCCGGTTTTTAACGCGGTAAGCGCGCGGGATTGGACTTCCGCTTCGAGGCAGCCGCCGCCGAGGGTGCCGGTAATTTTGCCGTCGGCGAAAAAGATCGCCTTGGCCCCGGCGCGCTGCGGGCTGGAACCCTTGGTGCCGGCGATGAGCGCCAGCGCAAACGGCTGGCTCGAAGCGGCGACAAGATGTTCAGGGAAGCGTGACATGGCAAATCGTCAGCGTGGTGCGCGATAGCGCAAAAGGGCTTCGAGAAAATAGTAATCCGCGTAGTTCAGCGGCACATCCACCTCGGACTTCGCGGGTTGATTTCCCACGGCATGCTTCAGCAGGAAGCCGCCGTTCTCCCCGGGCTTGGCCAGATACGCCGGCGAAGACAACGCGAGCAATTGTTGCCGGGCGAAATCGTGATAGGGGTTTTTTAATTCCGGGGCAACGAAGCCGGACAGTTCCAGCAGAGCCGACGCCATGATTGCGCCAGCGGACGCATCCCGCGGGGCATCGGGAATCCCCGGCGCGTCAAAGTCCCAATACGGAATCTTGTCCGCCGGCAACCGGGGGTGGTGCATGATGAAATCTGCGATGCGCTGCGCCTGGGCCAGATAGTTTGTGTTTCCGGTTTCGCGGAACATCAGCGTGTAGCCATACAAGCCCCACGCCTGACCACGCGCCCAGGCGGACGCATCCGTCACGCCTTGATGCGTCTGCCTGCCCAACACCGCGCCGTTGGTCGGATTATAGTCCACGACGTGAAAACTGCTGGCGTCGGGACGAAAGTGATTCTTCAGCGTCAGGTCGGCGTGGCTGATCGCGATCTCCCGCCAGCGCGGCTCGTTCGCCGCGCGCGCGGCCCAGAGGAGGAATTCCAGATTCATCATGTTGTCAATGATGACGGGATATTTCCACGAGCCGAAATCCCACGAGCGAATCAGTCCGACCTGGGGATCGAACCGTAACGCCAGCGTGCTCGCGCCCTCAAGCAACACCGCGCGATAACCGGGATCATGGGTGAGGCGATACCCATTGCCGTAACTGCAGCCGAGCATGAAACCGAGGTCGTGGGAGCCGCGCAATTGCTTCACGTCTGCGAGTCGCTCCGTGTAATTTTTCGCCGCTGCCTGCCATTTGGGATCGTGGGTGTATTCGGAGAGATACCACAGCGAGCCGGGGAAAAATCCACTGGTCCAATCCTTCGGGCTGACGGTCTTCAGCTTCCCGTTCTCAAACGTGCGCGGCAGGTTGGGGTCCGCCTTGAGGTTCTCCAGCAGCAACTGATACTGCGCCTCCGCGAATTTAAAAATATCCGGCAGGCGCGACTGGAGTTCGTCAGTTCCTACCACCCTCACGCCGTTGGTAGCGCCGGTGGTATCAGCCGCCCGGGTCACTGAGACCGAGAGCACCAGGCCAATCGCGAGGAGCGGGCAGAAAGCCAAAGGCAGCAACCGACTCGCTGCGGGACGGAAATCGCATGGTTTCCTAAACATAGAGATCGTAATGTTGCCGCTCATGGCGAGCGCCGCTTTCCTTCGAGAACCGCTTCAACGCGGATTGGTTGAGATTGTGGTGGCAGCACGGGCAGCAGGTTGCCGGCGACTGGCTTGCCGTTCACCGTCAGTTGGCAGACGCCGGATTGTTTACCTTTCGGGTTCTTCACCTCGATCAGGTAAGTGTTGCCGCGGAACTTGCGGGTGACGGTGAAGCCCTTCCACTTGGCTGGGATCACGGGATCCACGCGCAGGCCGTCGTATTCCACGCGGATGCCTAAGATCCATTGGGTGACGGTGAAGTAGGTCCACGCGGCGGTGCCGGTGAGCCAGGAATTCTTGGCTTCGCCGTGCGTCGGCGCGTCTTTGCCGGCAATCATCTGCGCGAACACATACGGCTCGCACTTGTGCAGGTCGCCGTATTTTTCGCGCGCCGAAGGATTGATGCGCAGATAATAATCGAAGGCGCGGTCGCCGTTGCCCACCATCGTTTCGGAGATGATGATCCACGGATTGTTGTGGCAGAAAATGCCCGCGTTCTCTTTGTAGCCGGGCGGATAGGAGGAGATTTCGCCCATCTCGATGTAGTATTTCGTGAACGCCGGCTGCTGGAGCACGATGCCGTGTTCGGTGGCGAGATGCTTGTTCACGGAGTCCAGCGCGCGTTTGGCCTTGCCGTCCTTAAGGCCGATGCCGGCCATGACGCACATGCCCTGCGACTCGATGAAGATCTTGCCTTCCTTGCAGACCTTGGAGCCGATGGGTTTGCCGAAATCATTGTAAGCGCGGATGAACCACGCACCGTCCCAGCCGTGTTTGTAAATGACCTTCTCCATCTTCGCGGCTTCGGCGAGACATTCCTTCGCGTCCTTCTGCTTATCGAGTTTGGTGGCGATGGCGGCAAGTTCCTTCGCCGCCAGCACGAACAGGCCGGCGATGAAAACAGATTCCGCCACTTTGCCGTCCTTGTTCGTCGTGGTCTGAAACGACTGGCCGGGCGTGTCCGAGAAGCAATTCAAGTTCAGGCAATCGTTCCAATCGGCGCGACCGATCAGCGGGAGGCCGTGCGGGCCGATGCGTTCGAGCGTGTAATTGTAACTGCGGCGCAAATGTTCGTAGAGCGACTTTTCGGAGCCGGGCTCGTTCTCGAACTGCACTTGTTCCTTGAGGATGCTCCAGTCGCCGGTTTCCTTGATGTAAGCGGCGACGCCGAGGGTGAGCCAGTGCGGGTCATCATTGAAGCCGCTGCCGACGTCGTTATTGCCGCGCTTGGTCAGCGGTTGATATTGGTGATACGCGCCGCCGGATTTGAGTTGCGTGGCCGCGATGTCAATGATGCGTTCGCGGGCGCGAGACGGCACCATCTGCACGAAGCCGAGAAGGTCTTGATTCGAATCGCGGAAGCCGAGGCCGCGCCCGATGCCGGATTCAAACTGCGAGGCCGAGCGGGACATGTTAAACGTGGCCATGCACTGATAGGCGTTCCAGATATTCGCCATGCGATTGGCGTGCAGGTCGGGCGACTTGACCTGATAGACGCCGAGCAAGCCGTCCCAGAAGGTGCGCAGTTCCGCAAACGCGGCGGCGACATTCTTCGGGTTGAGAAATTTCTGAATGACCGGCTGGACGAAACGCTTGTTGATGGTCTGCGAACCGGCGGGATCGAACTTCTGGTCCACGGGATTCTCGTGATAGCCGAGCACGAAGATGACTTCGCGCGTCTCGCCGGGCTTGAGCGTCAGCTTGACGTGATGCGAGCCGTGCGGTGCCCACCCGTTGGCGACCGAGTTGAAGGACTTGCCGCGCACGACGGCCGCCGGCTTTTCCCAGCCGGTGTATTTGCCGAGGAACACGTCGCGTTGCGTATCGAAACCTGCGAGCTTTTCCGAGCAGGCGAAATAGGCGAAGTGATTGCGGCGTTCGCGATACTCGGTCTTGTGATAGATGACACCGTTCACGACTTCGACCTGGCCGGTGCTGAAGTTGCGCTGGAAATTGGTGGCGTCGTCCTGCGCGTCCCAGAGGCAGAACTCGATGCTGGAGAAGAGCGAGAGCTTGGCTGTAGTTTTGCGGTGATTGGTCACCACGCATTTCCAGACTTCAAGCGTCTGGCCGAGCGGAACGAAATAAGTGGTCCGCGCCTCGATGCCCTTGCGAATGGAACCGATGGTCGAGTAGCCCATGCCGTGACGGCACTCGTATTGGTCGAGCTTGGAGCGCGTGGGCTGCCAGGAGGGCGACCAAAACTCGGCAGTGGCGTTGTCACGGAGGTAAAGGTAGCGCCCGCCGTAATCGAACGGCGCGTTGTTGTAGCGGTAGCGCGTGATACGGCGGAGGCGCGCGTCGCGGTAGTAGGAGTAGCCGCCGGCGGTGTTGGAGATGATGCCGAAGTAGGCTTCGCAGCCGAGGTAATTGGTCCAGGGAATCGGGGTCTCCGGCCGGGTGATCACGTATTCACGATTTTTGTCGTCGAAATGTCCGTAACGCATAAGTCGGTTTAGTGCTTTAGAATTAATATGAAATTAAGTTCAGGATTTCCCGTTAAAACGGCGTGTTTCCTAAACGGGAGCGACGGCATCGCGTTCGGCCTGTTTGATGGTTTCGGTTTCCTTCGGCCCGCCCGAACCGGGGTGGTGGAACGGTGCGAGGACGGTCACCAGAATCGAGGGGATCGCGGCCAAGAGGACAATGATAAAGAACCAGTGATAGCCCACCGCCCTTTCAATATAGCCGCTGACGGCCCCAGTGATCATCATGCAGGCGCCCATTAGCGCCGTGGCATAAGTATAATGAGTGGTCCGGTAAGGACCGGGGGCGATCTGCTGCATCATGTAAATCATCTGCCCCACGCAACCAATGCCCCAACCAAGTTTCTCCAGTGTGATGAGCGCGGTGATGACAGTCTGGTTGGTGGGCAGGGTCTGGCTTAGGATGAGAAACGTGACGTTCGGCACATTCAAGCAGAGACAAAGGATGAGCAGCGTCTGCTTCAGCCCCTTGCGCGCTACATAAATCCCTCCCAGCAGCGAGCCGATGATGAAGGCGGCGGTGCCGTAGGTTCCGTTGATCTGGCCGAGCATCTGGTTGTTGAACCCGAGACCGCCATTGGCCCGGTCATCAATCATGAACAGCGGTCCCATCTTATCAATCAGGCCGAAGCTGCAACGGAACAGGAAGGCAAAGGCGATCAACCGGAAGACGTCCTGCTTCTGGAAGAAGGTTATGAACGCGTGGCTGAACGTGTGCCAGGCCTCGCCCACGTTCTTGGGTGCGTCGAGCGCTTTGGCTCCGGTCGGGAGAAATTTGAGATGATAGACGCCTGCCACCACCATCAGCCCGGCGATGACAAACATGACCACGCTCCAGGCGTCGCCCCAACTCTGGTTGGTTTCATGCAACTTGCCGGTCAGGTAAATCAGCGGGCCGGACGCCAGCAAATATCCCCCATTCCAGACCATGCCTTGAAGCCCGGTATATTTTGCCATCTCGCCCGGCGGCAGGGTGGTCACATAAACGCCATCACTGCCGATGTCCTGCGTGGCACCCAACAGCCCCGCCACCGCCAACAGCGCCAGCACTCCGACGGGCCAGCCGACCGCCGGATACTTGAGACACAGCCCGACCCCCACCATACAAATGGCCAGCAGAAATTGCATGAGCACCACGAAATACTTCTTGGTCTTGTAAAGCTCCAGCACCGGTGCCCACAGAAACTTTAACGTGTAGGGAAAGCCGAGAATACTGGACCACAGCGCCGCCTTGTCGTTTTCCATGCCCATGTTCTTGAACATGATGTTGGCCACGCTGCAGATGGTGACGTAGATCAGTCCCATCGCCAGATAGCTGCTGGACACCCAAATCAACGGATTGCGATACGCCGGATAAGTATGTTTGACTTCACTCATAGGAGTCTTTTCAGTTTGAGGAAATTTTTTGAGTTTTCGGCGGATTAAGCAACGCATTCTTGAAATATTTTCCCGTGCGGGTCGGTGTGAAATTCCAGTCTTCGATCAGCATCGGCGACCATTCCGCATCAAACACCCAGGCCGTGTAGGAAATCCCGCGCGTGGCGCAGTAGGACGTGATCGCGTCGCCGTAAGTTTCGTCGCCGATCACCGGAATGTGCGCGCCGCGCTTATCTTTGTCGCAAAAACCAATCTCCGTCAGGATCACCGGGTAGGTGTCCGCCACGAAACCCCAGTCAGCCGTCCAGCGGGCTTCCCACGGCTGGCTGCGTTTCATCGGATAGGGATGAGAAACATAAGCGATGCCCTTGGCGTTGATGGGATCTTTGGCGACGGGAGTGAGGTCATAGGCCCAGTCGAACCCGGCGACCAGGGGAATCGCCTTGCTGCCATTGGCGCGGACGATGCCGATAGTTTCTTCCATGATGGCTTTCCATTGCGGCCAGGTGCAGGTGCCCAATTGCCCGCCAGACAACGTCGGCTCATTGAACAACTCGAAGAAGGCCACGGCGGTGTTCGTGGCGTAACGCTTCGCCATCAGGCGCCAGAACTCGAACGTCTCCTTCTGCGTGGTGTCATACTGATAGTCCGTCAGGTAGAGTGGGCTGTAACCGGTTTGAAAGAGTTCCGTGCGCAGGTTGCCGATGCTGTGCCAGTCAATGATGACATACATCCCCTGCTCAGTCGCCCAGGCCACGCCCTCATCGAGCAGCTTCAGATATTTCTCCTGGCCTTGCGAACGCCACGCCGCCGGATGCACGGGAAACCGGATGAGGTTCGCACCCCACGATTTGGCGGCCGCGAAATATTCCTTGTTCCAATGCTCGCCCTTGCTGAGCTTGTCCGGATCGCTGGCGCATAGGCCGCGGAAGACAATCGTATGCCCGTCGGCGTCCACGAAGTGATTTCCTTCGACCCGGATGCGGCTTAATTCAGCAAACGCGGGGGTGGCTAGAACGGTGAGCAGGACGCACGCGAGCAACTTGATTTTCATGGTGAAGTAGGGGAGTTAAGGTTTTGTTTTGAAATCTCTTTCAGTGGCTTTTTGCTTTGGATTTTTTCGGTGACATAGCGAAAAAAGCTGAGCCACCGCCGACCTGCGACGTGAACCGCGACAGCGGAACTGACCGCGCCAACGGCGGTTCCGGCGACTTGATAGGCGGCACGGTCGTCATCACTCAAATCTTGTCAGTCTTATATCCATCCCGCTTCCACCAATCTAAACCACCCAATAGCTCTTTCACTCTAAATCCAAGTCGTGACATATTGAGCGAACCTTTGGTGGATGCGTTGCAACCGATGCCGTCGCAATAAACCACAACAAGTGCGCTGTGATCGAGATGGCGCGTGGACTCCTCGGTCATAGTGCTATGCGGCAGACTGATGGCTCTAGGAATGTGCTCCTTCTGATAGCTCTGCGAAGACCGCGCATCTATCACGATAATCTTCTCGCCCTTGTCCAAGGCTGACTGTAAATCCCACGAGTCAGTCTCAAACTCTAACTTGTCGGTGTAATGTTTGATTTGGTCGTTCATATTCGAATGCGCGTAGTGCCGCCTAAATTGTGGGTTGGCGCGCGATCAAGGGTTCGGGGCGGAAGCACTCAGGGCTTTCGCCAAGGCCTGCGGCAGGCTTAACCCGGCATAGTCCTGCGCGCAGAAGAAGCGGCCGCTCTCGCCATTATCGAGCAATGCCGGCACGAGCGCGCCGGGGATCACCGAGGACGGATCGTTGGGTGCCTTGGGCCCGCCCAGATCGGTGCGCAGCCAGCCGGGGTCGAGGAGATTCATCTGCACGCCGGTGCCGGCCAGCTTGGGCACAAAGTCGCGGACCAACTTATCCACGGCCGCTTTGGAGATTGAATAGGCGGACAACTCGGGTTGGTCTTTGATGCCGGAAGTCAGGTTGATGACGCGACCCCATTTGCGGGCGATCATCGGCGGCACCAGCCGATGGCAGATCCGGGCGAGGCTGATGACATTCACCTCGAAACTGGTCCGGAAATCCTGGGCGGTGACCTCCCAGATATTCTCCCGATAGGGCGTCATGATGGCGGCGTTGTTATACAGAATATCAATCTGGCCCGCCTGCTGCAGCGCTGCGTCGAGCAGGGCGTCCACCTGCGCCTGGTCGGAGAGTTCTCCGGAAACTGAAACCACCTTCACGCCCAGTGCCTCGAGTTTGGCGGCCAGTGCCCGGGTGTGGGACAGCTCGCGGCTGTGCAGCACCACATTGGAGCCTAATTGCGCGAGACCTTCGCTGACATGTAAACCGACTCCCCGGCTCGCGCCAGTGACCAGCGACCATTTATTTTTGAGTGATTGCATTTTTAGATTTCTTTTTTGTTATTTACCGGGCTTGACATTTGCCTTGATCCGCCAGCATGGGCGTGCCTTGGCACGGCCGTTCAACAGAGTCAGAAGACGGCACGGCGGCGGCGTGGTCCGCATACCAGTCATACTCCCGAAAGCAGCGGCTCATTGCCCGGCGAAGCGGCTCGAACTGTGCCTCCGGCAAATCGAACTCGACCTCGAATACTGTCACGCGCTCGGGATGCGGGGCGATTTGGTCGCTGAGCGTGAGCACAACCTTGCGGCGTTGCAGCTCTACTCTCTCCAGCGCATCCTGACCGCCCCACTCGACACAGTCGGGTGCGGGCCATGCCCCGCGATGGTGCCAAAGGTTGACTGGCCCGACACACTCGTGGTCGGAATCGAATCGGAACGCCCGCTGAAGATCAATGCGGTCCCCCCGCGTGCTCTCGAAGCTGACGACGAGGAACACGTTCATGTCGTCATCAATCTTAACGTTGGTAGCTTGGATGTGCATGTCAGGACACGCGAACGCCGCCTAGTCGGTTTGGCATCTGGCTAAGTTGGCAACAGCGAGCAGTTGGCAAACCAATAAACTCGGCCGGGAGCGGTGCCTAGATTGGTGAACGTGATGCGCACCTGGTCATCATCCCAGGCGGCCACAAACGTGAACTCTACTTTCTGCCACTCGGTCGAGATGGCCTTCTCCTCCATGGTTGGGTGCGCCCAGGGCTCGTGGTTCTGCTGACAGTTCACATTGATATTACCGTCTTCATTGGACTTGGCCCAAAACGTCAGGACGTAGGTTTTGCCTTTCGCGACGCGCATGCCGGTCTGATAGAACTGATACCGCCACGGTTGCTCCGCGACGGTGAGCACCTTGAGGCGCAGGGCGGGTTTGCCGTCCGGCCCTTCGGCGACCACCTCGGACTGGCCAGTGGCGCCAGACTCCGCCGAGATCACCCAGTTGTTGGTGCCATTCGCGAAGCTGCCGTTGACCAGCATCTCACCCATGGCCGCGGCCGAGGGCTTGTCGCCGGCGGGGCCTTCGAAGGCGATGTCATCAATGAAGAAACTGCCTTCACCTTCGCCCGCGTTAAAAATCTGGAGTTCGCCCACATGCAAAGGGTCAAAACCCTGCGGTTGGACTAGGTCCGCCAACGGAATAGTAACTTTGTGCCACGCGCCATCCAACAATTGGGGGCAGTAAGTGACCGCCGACACCTTTTCGGTATGATGTTCCGGCATGTCGAACTTTTCACCATTGCACAACAGATTGAGTTGGACATCGGCGATTTTGCCCGTGGTTTTCATCCAGAAGGTAAATGTTTTGAAGGGAGTGATGTCTGTGCCATAGGCTCCGGTTTGGAAGGCGCACCAGTTCCAGCCCGTCCCCGGCCAGCCATCCTCGCCGCCTTTAAATTTAAACTCGATCGCCGTTTTGCCGCTGTGCGCTTCCACCGTCTGAGGGCCGACCGTGGAACCTTTTGGGTTTGCCCAACCGGCACCCTTGGTGGCTTCTTCACCGTCCCAGACCACCACGCGCTTCCCCGCTGCGGGCGCGGGCGACGTCGAGGCTGGGGCAACGGCTTCGGCCCGGGCGGCGACCAGGCTGTAAGTGAATAAGGCGAAACCAGCCAGCGCGAGTTGCGCCATTTTTATTTTTAACGATGAGATCATATTTTTAGAAATTTCGCGGTTCAGTTTGAAATAATTTTAGAATTGATAGGAATTTGCTTTATTGACGCTCTGTATTAAAGAGGGCGCCGGGTTTACCCGGCGCCCTGTGAAGGTTTTCAACCACGATCAAGCTTCAGCTCAAGGCACCCACTTGGAGCGGTAGAACTTTTGCGGGCCGGCCGGAGCCGTGTAGGGCGAAAACGCGCCGCTAGACGCACCGGGAACATCAATATAAGTCCCGTTGACCGTGGAGCAGCTTTGCAGTTTCGCAACGCCGGTGTTGATCGGGTTTGCCCAATACACCTTGACCACACCGTTCGACAGGATGCAGGACACCGGAGGAATACCGCTGACGGTTTCCACCACTTTGAAGTTATCCGAAACCATGGTGTTGCCGGCGTCGTAACCAAAATATGTCGCAATATTGGGCCCGCCTTCATATTGGCCGCCCACGCGCACCTTGTAAACTTTATCGAAATATTGGTTGAACAGAACCTGTGAACCCCCGTTATAAAGGCCGACCGGACCACCGTCGAAGACAAACGACTGATAGTCGTTCGAATAAGTGATGCCGGGCACCAGTTCCAACACGACTTCATCAACCGTTTGGCTCGGTGAAAGGGTATATGGCGGCACGATAAACCGGATGCTCGCGTTCCCGTTGGCGTAGTCATAGGTCGGGCTATCTAGACCACCTGCCCGCGTTGACATAAAAGTCCGATACTTGGCCCGGTTGGCAGTTGACAACGTGTAGGGGATTGTTTGGACGGCGAAGTTGCCAAACCCAGAAAATCCAGTGGGTTCATTCACGCCAAACGTCCAGCCTGAAAAATCCGCCGTCGCTACCAGCCCCATGCTACCGCCGACTCCGGATGCGTTCGTGGCGCCAGTAATGCCCGCGGCGGGAGCTCCATCGCGAAATTGAAACCCGTCATACGTCAGAGCCTTCTTGTCATCGAAATTGATGTCCAAGAGGGTCCGTTCATATTCCGGCGTCACGGGGACCACAACCCCGGTAATCTGTTTCAGTTCGATGTTATCATACGCCATGTAGTTGCCGTTGGTGTCTAAAGATACTCCGTCGAAACCGTAAACCGGCATTCTCGTTCCGTCACCAATGTTACCGATTTCGTCTCTTACCAGGATCTTGAGACCAAACGAGTCAATCGAAGAGACGACGGCGCCGTTGGTGAGATCTGTGCTGGGGCGCGAGCCGCCACCACCAAATGCCATCGAAGATAACTGAATTTCCACATGCGCAAACTGGTTATTAGTCCCCGTCACATAACCGTTGCCGGAAAATCTAAAGAAAGTCCCGTCCCCAGAGATTTTAAAATCAAGCGCCTCGATGGTCACCCCGGTGGTGCCTGCCGGGACGATTCCCCCAACCTTGACGTCAAAACTCAAATAGAGCGAGTCGCTAGTGAGCGTGGGTGTGGCCAGTTCCGTGATCCCGGTGATGGGAGCGCCGAAGCTAATATCAGCACCAAGTCCCGCATAGGTGTAACCATTAGCTTGGTTGGTATATTCACTTGCCCCCAAGAGGGAGTAATCCACAAAATAAATTGCCGCGGGAGATCCACCCACCCCGACGTCGGGCGCGATGCCACCCGCCGACGGAGTGCCAGCACCACCCAGTTGCGATCCACCAAAGGCAAAGCCACCCCCGGCGCCGGTCAGATTGTTGGTGTCGACGAGTTCATTAAAGGTGGTTGCGAAAATGACATTGGTGGACGTGGGGGGTGCTGCGGCAGCCGCCAGAACCTGTTTCAAAGAGATGTTATCATACGCCATGGCGTCGGGGTTGTTGTCGTTACCGTAAACGGGCGTGCGCGTTGCCAAAGGAATACTGCCGGTCATGCCGTCAATTTTTGCCTTGAAGTGATACTCGTCAATGAGCGCAAGGAGGGCGGCGTTGGTAAAACCCGCGGCGGTGCCGAGAATCTGCGTCATGGAGGAGAGCGGAATTTCAACATGGGCATAAACCCCATCCGTCCCCGTCACATAACCGCTGCCGGTAAATATAAACACGTTAGTCCCACCCACGTTATTTTTAAAAGCAAGCTCCTCGATATTCACCGTGGTGGTGGTCACCGTGCCCAGTAGTCCTGTGGCCTTGACGTCGAAGCTCAGCTTGAGTGAATTCAAATTGTTCGTCGGCGTGATCGGGTTGATGCTGCCGCCGAAGGTGATTTCAGCGCCTACGCCGGCGTAGCTGAAAGCATTGGCAATGTTGTTAAAGTTGTCGTTGGTCGCCAGGGTGGTGTAATCCACCGTAACGGCTAGCGCGCTCGTTCCGCCCACCCCGACGAGGGCGGTGGGTGCGCCACCACCGCTGTTGGAAGGCTGCGGCGTGGTGTTGCCACCCGTCTGCGCTCCGGCATAGGAATAGCCATACGACGAGCCATAATTGCCACCGCCGTCAAAGTTGCTACCGAAAATTTCGTTGGTGGTGTCGGCGGTCGCGACGGACACTACGCCGCTCACGCCGAGCGCGATGAGGAGCTGCGTTATTTTATTTGCATGCATTTTCATAGGTTGTGATGTTGTTTGCTTTTATGTTTAGTTGGGGACTGGATACGCCACCACTCTATACCCGGTTCACAAGTTGTCACGGCAGCAGAGGTTTCAATCTCCGATACGCCTTTCGTATAGTTCCAAGCCGGTGGAATTTTTGATTGGTCTGGCGCCGGCTACGCCATCACCCGGCAACAAACTCCACGCCCGCCTGTGTGGGATGCGGGTTTAATTGATACCGGGAACGCGGCGAAGCAGACAAAAATGGACCTCCGGGAAAAAGTTTTCGGAGGTTCCCATTCACTGGATCTATGCAGCTCAAACCGGCGAGCCTCACGCCAAGACCGCGACAGACACAAAGTAACTGGAGAAAAATTACCGGGCCGGGCCAGCCACCAAACCGAGTGTCAAGCGGTGGCTGATTATTCTGGAACGATGCGATTGAAAAGCGACTGCCGACTTAAACGCCGAGGCGCAGAGTTCGCAGAGAGGCGCGGAGGGGAGACCGGAGAAACACACTAAAAAATGGGGGGGGTGAAGGGTAGGCCAAAATTCTGCGTTCCTCCGCGTTCTCTGCGCCTTTGCGTTAAGCTTCCCTCCCCCGGGTTCAACTGCCTGGATTCGGTTAAAGTATCCTAGCCAGCTCCCGGCGCACGCCGGCCCAGTGAAACGCCCAGCGCCCGCCGCGCAGCAGACAACCCAGATGTAACAAGACCCGGCCGCAGCTGCTTTCCGTCATCTGCACTTTAAAATTCGTCATCATTCTTGTTCCTGCGGTTAATAAAAGTGGCGGTGCCAACCCCTCGGCACCGCCACCCACCCAAACCGGAAAACCCTAACCCGGTCTTGGTGACGGGAAACCAAACCCGTCACGAAGTTGTTTGACTGAGGTCCAACCACCCGTCCAAAAGCTGGTATATTTCCTGACGCAATGCGACCGCTATTCCACCCAGTCAAGTCTGGCTGCAACCCGCCCGGGTTTCAGCCGGAGCGACCGTCGGCGTGGACGCACCCGACGCCACCGCCATCAGCATTGTTTGCAGGTTCCGTGCAAACGGATCGGATTTGCGCAAGTAGCCGCTGGCCCCGCCCGCCCGGGCCTCCTCCGCACGCTGCGCATCAAACGATGTCGAGAACATGAATACTTTTGTCCCGGGCGAAAGCGACTTGATCGTCTTGACCGCCGTCGCCCCGTTCATCCCGGGCATACTCACGTCCAGCAGCAGCAGCTCCGGACCGGGCGCTTGCCGCAGGGCGGCAATCGCCTCTTCCGCCGAACTGAACTGCCGGTTGCACTTAAACTCGCCATGCCATTCGAGCAGGTTGACACAGGTCTGGCGGATCGCCACGGCGTCATCCACCAGCCAGATGGAACGTTTGGCTTTCGCCCCGCCGTTCAATGCCGCGTCGGCTGCCCGTCCAGTTTTCATTCCGGCTTCCATTCGGCTTCCATTCGTTACGAACCTGCATTTTCTAACGGCTGATCAACCACATAGAGCGTTTACATTAAACATGTAGCGTATTCGGCGTGTAAAAAGAAGCCGTGGCAGTCTTCGGGGGTGACGGTGTCGAAGGCCGCGCCAGCGGCCTTGAACAGTTGGCGGGCCGTGCGGGGGGCACGACTTTTCAATCCCTGTTTGACCTTGCTCCA
>Ga0209086_10000159_pt1 | contig 59275 bp, 55 predicted proteins | sample M_130207_XF_Meta_FD_187312 | JGI IMG/M metagenome (GOLD analysis project Ga0209086, IMG submission 187312) | Freshwater microbial communities from Lake Montjoie, Canada to study carbon cycling - M_130207_XF_MetaG (SPAdes) (version 2) | ecosystem: Environmental > Aquatic > Freshwater > Lake... | reverse complement strand
TGCCTTGATGGTCCATTCAGTAATGCTCGGATCGGCGAGTTGCAAAATGAAGCCGTCACCAACTTCACCTGTTAACGCCAGTGCCTTTGGACCATATGCCGCAACCCAAACTTCGGCTCGCGACTTTCCGGCCCACGGCAAACGAAGTTCGGAATCTTTGTAGTTCACCGAACGGCCATTCGCGAGTTCACGAATGACATGAATACTTTCACGCAATGTCGCCAAAGTTGTTGGCTTGCCATTAGTGACTCGCACCGCCGAGTCTCCTCGACCAATACCGATCACGGTGCGGTTGCCGTACATCTCGTTCAGCGTTGCGAAGAGACTCGCCGTCACGGTCCAGTCACGCGTCGCCGGATTAGTGACCATCGGACCAACAATGACGTTGCGTGTCTCGGCCAAAATTTGAGCAAAAATTGGGAACGGTTCTTGCCACAAGATGTGACTATCAAAAGCCCATACATATGTGAAGCCGTAAGCCTCGGCTTTCTTTGCTAAATCGACGACTCGCGCACTAGGCGGAGTTGTTTGTAGTACGACACCGATTTCCATGATGTGACTTACCTGTTCTGCGGAAAGCCGAGATCGACTTTGCTGGTTCGAGGGTCAGGCCAACGTGACGTGACGACTTTGCTGCGGGTATAGAACTGAATTCCGTCGGGACCATACATGTGCAAGTCGCCAAACAAACTGGCCTTCCAACCACCAAATGAGTAGTACGAAACCGGAACAGGAATCGGCACATTGATTCCGACCATTCCGACATTGACGTCAAATTGGAATTGACGAGCGACGCCGCCATCACGAGTAAAGATGGCTGTTCCGTTACCGAACTGGTTGTCGTTGATCAGTTGCAAACCTTCTTCGTACGACTTGACGCGCACAACAGTAAGAACTGGTCCGAAAATTTCGTCGTCGTAACACTTCATACCAGGCTTGGCATGGTCGATCAGGGTTGGTTTCAAGAAGAAGCCTTCGGTTGGTGCGCCCTCGCGGCCATCAACAACTACCTGTGCGCCTTCGCCTGCGGCTGCCGCGACATAACTTGCAACCTTGTCGCGATGTTCGCCGGTAATGAGCGGACCCATTTCGCTGGACGGGTCGCTTCCGTTACCAACGACAATATTCGGAATTCGGCTTTGCACTTTGCTCACAAGATCGTCGGCAATGGTGTCGACAGCCAAGACGACCGAAATCGCCATGCAGCGCTCGCCTGCCGAACCATAAGCAGCACTCACCAAGGCGTCGGCAGCCATATCGAGATCGGCATCAGGAAGAACCAACATGTGATTCTTTGCGCCACCAAGGGCCTGCACACGCTTCCCGTTCTTGGTACCAGTTTCGTAGATGTAACGAGCAATAGGAGTTGAACCAACAAAGCTCACTGCAGCGATGTCGGGGTGATTGAGCAAACGATCAACGGCAACCTTGTCACCATGCACAACATTGAAAACGCCATCGGGAAGACCAGCCTGCTTGAGCAATTCAGCAATCAACATTGATGCCGAGGGGTCTTTTTCAGAAGGCTTCAGGATAAAAGTGTTCCCGCAGGCAACTGCATTGGCGAACATCCACATGGGGACCATCGCTGGGAAGTTGAAAGGCGTGATACCCGCAACAACACCGAGTGGTTGACGAATGTTGTAGACATCAACACCTGCCGAAGCTTGTTCGGAGTAACCACCCTTCAGAAGATTCGGGATACCACATGCGTACTCAATGTTTTCCAGTCCACGGGCAAGTTCGCCCAAAGCATCGGCGGTTACTTTGCCGTGTTCTTTGGTGAGCAACGCCGCAATTTCTTTACGATTGGCCGACACCAACTCACGCATGTTGAACATAATCTCGGCGCGACGCGAAAGGTTTGTTGCGCGCCATGCCGGCAAAGCCGCTTTTGCATTAGCGACTGCTTTGTCAACTTCGGAGACATCAGCAAACGCAACAGTGCCTTGTACCTGACCAGTTGCTGGATCGAAAATATTTCCATTTCGTCCTGAATTACTAGCGACGGTGTGTCCGTCGATCCAATGATCGATGCGGTACATGGGTAACTCCTTGTTTGTTTTGGTTTGTTTTGTTGGGGGTTTTCAGACGAGATATTGCGACAAGCCGCGCTTGATGTACTTGCCATGACCCTTGCGGCCAACGTATTGATCGTTATCGATGAGCACAGATCCACGCGAGAACACCGTGTCAACTTTTCCGTCGATGACCCAACCTTCCCAGGCCGAGTGATCCATGTTCATGTGGTGCTTGTCGTTGATACCGATCTTGGTCTTGGTGTTTGGATCCCAAACAACAACGTCGGCATCGCTACCCGGAGCAATGATGCCCTTTTGTGGGTACATACCGAACATGCGAGCGGGAGTCGTGCAACATGTTTCAACCCAACGCTCAAGTGAAAGTTCGCCAGCGACAACACCCTGATAGATGAGTTCCATGCGGTGTTCAACTCCACCAATTCCGTTCGGAATTTTAGAGAAGTCGCCAAGACCAAGTTCTTTTTGATCTTTGAAGCAGAACGGGCAGTGATCGGTACTGACGACTGCCAGTTCATTCATGCGCAGACCCTTCCACAAGTCACCTTGGTGACCGTGGCCCATCTGGCCGATGTAGTGCGGGTCGTTATCGCGTGAACGCACTGGTGTGCTGCACACATACTTTGAACCTTCAAACCCAGGTTGACCCAAAGTTTCTTCAAGAGTCATCCACAAGTACTGCGGGCAGGTCTCGGCGAAAACGTTACGGCCATGATGACGAGCTGCTGCGACTTCATTGAGGGCGTCGCCTGCCGACATGTGCACGATGTACAAGGGCACGTTGCCGGCGACATGTGACAGCACAATTGCACGATGTGTGGCTTCGGCTTCAAGCGGCGATGGACGCGTGTATGAGTGGAAGCGCGGATCGGTGTCACCGCGTGCGAGCGCCTGCTGCACCAAAACATCAATAGCGGGGCCATTTTCGGCGTGCATCATGATCATTGCGCCACACTCTGCGGCGGTCTGCATGGCCTTCAAAATCTGGCCATCATCGCTGTAGAAAACTCCGGGGTACGCCATGAACAGTTTGAAACTGCTGATGCCTTCATGCTCGGTGAGGTACTTCATGTCCTTCAACGACTGATCATCAACACCACCGATGATTTGGTGGAACGCGTAGTCAATTGCACATTCACCAGTTGCTTTGCGATGCCATTCGGCAAGACCATCAAAAACATTTTCGCCATAGCGCTGAACGGCCATGTCGACGATAGTCGTCACTCCGCCCCATGCAGCTGCACGTGATCCAGTTTCAAAAGTGTCAGACGCAAATGTTCCACCGAATGGAAGTTCCATGTGCGTGTGCACATCAACGCCACCAGGAATGACATATTTGCCTTTGGCGTCAATGACCTTGTCGCAACCTTGCTCGGATGATTCAAACCAACCCGGGGCACCGACTGCAGCAATCTTTTCGCCATCGATCAACACGTCGTTGGCAATAACACCTGTTGGTGATATGACTAATCCGTTCTTGATTAATACCTTGGCCATGATGCCTCCCCTTATTTTTGGTGAACCTTATGTTTGGTGTAAATGAACTAACTACAACTTAACGATCACAATTCGGTGAGGTCGCCGTATGCCTCGGGACGGCGATCACGATAGAACGCCCAACGATCACGCACTTCACGTAACTTCTTCATGTCAAGATCACGAACGATCAACTCTGGCTTGTACGGATCGCCTTGCGCTCCAACAAACTTTCCTTCGGGGTCAACGAAGTAACTCTGGCCATAGAAATCGTTCTCACCGAGAGGTTCGATACCGACGCGGTTAATTGCTCCGACGTAATAGATGTTGGCAACAGCAGCAGCTGGTTGCTCAACTTTCCAGATGTACTCGCTAAGTCCGCGGTGAGTTGCCGAAGGGTTGAACACAATCTGCGCACCATTCAAACCAAGTGCACGCCAGCCTTCAGGGAAATGGCGGTCGTAACAGATGTACACGCCGACTTTGCCAACTGCAGTATCAAAAACTGGATAGCCGCCGTTGCCCGGCTTGAAATAAAACTTCTCCCAGAAACCCTTGGTCTGCGGAATGTGCTGCTTGCGGTACTTGCCGAGGTACTTGCCATCGGCATCAATCACAGCAGCGGTGTTGTAGTACACGCCCGCCTGGGTGATTTCGTACATCGGCAACACCATGACCATGCCGGTTTCTTTAGCGATGCTTTGGAAACGTTGAGTCGTCGGTCCGTCGGGGATGTACTCGGTATAGCCGTAGTACTCGACGTCTTGTACCTGACAAAAGTACGGACCATAAAACAGTTCTTGGAAACAGATGACTTGGGCGCCTTGCTTGGCCGCATCGTGACAAGCAGCCTCGTGCTTGTCGATCATCGTGTCTTTTGCGCCAGTCCAGTCGGTCTGCAATATTGCAGCGCGCACGCTGTCTTGTGAACCTGTCATACATCTCCCCAGTTCATTCATTGATCACGCTTGTTCATCGTCAAACGAACTTCATGTCTTAAGCCCTGCACCTCAGAGTAATTGACACATGCCTACATGAACAATGCCAATATTGTGACAGGACAATGCTTTTACGCAGATGAAACACGATTGACTGAATTCTGATGATTACCGACTCCTCGACTCTTGAGATCGCAAACGGAATCAACGATCGCAGCGCACGCGGTATCGCCACAGCAATAGGGCGCATGATCTCATCGGGAGAATTGGTCATTGGAGCGCAGTTGCCCACAGTTCGCCAGCTTTCGCGCAAACTCGGGGTCTCTCCCACCACTGTTGGCGAGGCTTGGCGATCGCTCGCCGAGGTCGGAGCCATTGAAACTCTGGGTCGAAACGGTTCATTCGTACGCCAGCCCACTGGCCCTGGCGGACCGCGCCGCTATCGACAGGTAGCCGCCGATAGCGATCATCGCGGCCATTTCGCCCTTGATTTGTCGACCGGAACACCTGATTCAACGCTGCTCCCCGACCTGCGCACCGCTTTGGCTCGGGTCAGTAGCCAAACCCTCACCAGCAGTTACCTCGACCATCCCGTGTTGCCCCAACTTGAAGAGGCCTTGCGTCATCGTTGGCCGTTCATTCCCGAAGAACTCACCGTCGTTGATGGCGCCATGGATGCGCTTGACCGCATCGCTCAAGTGGTGGTTCGTCTTGGTGATCGTGTGGTTGTTGAACACCCCACATTCCCGCCATTACTCGACCTACTTGAAAAAATCGGTGCCGATGTCATTGGCGTTGATGTAGACGCCGAGGGCATGAATGTTGAAGCCCTCGCGGTAGCACTTGCGCGAAAGCCCACTGCACTGTTTTTGCAACCACGCGCGCAAAATCCGACGGGCGTCACGATGACTGCACAACGGGCCCAACAAATTGCTGAGGCGATTATTGCATCGGGACATTACGAATCAATCACGATCATTGAAGACGATCATGCAGGCGATATTGCTGTCGGTGAACTCAACAGCATTGGTAACTACCTACCTGCGCGCACCGTTCATATCCGAAGTTATTCAAAGAGCCACGGGCCCGATTTACGACTTGCAGCCGTTGGTGGTGCCGGCGATGTTATTTCAGCTGCTGCCAATCGTCGGCTACTCGGTCCAGGTTGGAGTAGTCGCATCTTGCAAGCCGTGCTACTTGAATTGCTTGACGACGAAACAACACTTGAATCACTCAGTCATGCCCGCGCTGAGTATTCACGCCGGCGCCAAGAAGTCGTGCAAATCCTCAATGATCGCAACGTTTTTAGCACCGGAACCGACGGAATCAATTTGTGGGTTCGGGTGAGCGATGAAAGAAGCGCGCTCATGACTTTGGCCGCTCAAGGAATTGGTGCAGCACCAGGAACACCGTTCTTAGTTAACGCTCATCCAGATTCAATTCGACTGACCGTTGGTCTTTTAGGAGCCACATCTGATATTGAGGCAACCGCGCAGGCAATCGCTTCGGCTGCAACTACTTCAGGAAGTGGCCGACGCGGTCAACGCTGAACGAGTGTTGAGTAACGCGGTTTAGTAACCGCCACCAATTTTGCTGTGGTCCCACGACACAATGTTTTCAACTTCGATCTGAATTCCGAGACGCTTCTTTGCTTGCGCTTCTAAGAACGGAAGTGCTGCATCACTAATTGCGCCTTCACCGTTGTACTTCAGTCCGACTGCCTTACCAATGGCCAAGATCTTGTCGTAGTCCTCGATGATGGTGGCTGTTCCGACGATCTCAAGTCCCTTGAGTTCTTCGTAGGCGTCGCCACTTTCAATCAGACCCGTAATCTTGTTGTTACGACGCAGGTTGACGATCTTTTGGCTCTTGCCGAAAGTCCAGAATGTGACTTTGCCGTCCATCACCTCGTACCACATGGCCACCAAATGCGGGTGCCCGGTCGGTCCGATCGACGCAATGTTGAGAATGGTCTGAGTCTCGAGGTAGGCCGCGATTTCGGCTTCGTTCATCGTGATGGAAGTGCGCTTATTTGCCATATGTATTTTGAGACTAGTTCCCCATCCCCCAACCCTCGCCTCTTGGGCGCGATTCACCCCCAAGAGTGGGGTTGGTAGTGGGGGTTGACCAGCGAGTCTGCGCTACCGTTGAGAACGTGGCTGCAACACCTTCTCCCGATCTCCTCCTTGAGCCCCTTTCGCTTGAAGCCGACGCTTTTCCAGCCCGCAAGCTCAGTGAATGGCTTACCACCTTCCACCTGGCGTCAGTCGTTCTTGACCCCTACACCAACGAAAGTTCGTGGATTCTTCCCACCGCGGCGCGGATTCTTCGAGCTTTTGGGGACTCTGCCGCTCGCACCAGTTTGATCGTGACCGCCAACGCCGAACAAACTCGCTCATTTCTTGGACCGTTGGCCAAAGAGTTCTTGGTTTTCACTGATCCCGATCGTGCGGCAGTGAAGGCATTCGGACTCACCACATTGCCCGCCTTTGTTTTCGTACTTTCCGACGGCACCATCCCCGCCGTCGCCGAAGGTTGGGACGGCGTCGAATGGCGCAAAGTTGCCAAGGCCATTGCCGACACCACGGCATGGACCGCTCCTTCAATTCCGGCGGCCGGAGATCCCGTTTCATTTAGTGGCACTCCTGCACTTGGCTGATTCTGTTACCTCTGACTGACCTCCCTGTTGAAGACGTCATTGACGAACTTCGATCGGCATTAGTTACTCGACTCACTGCAGTTCTTGTCGCTCCGCCAGGCGCTGGTAAAACCACTCTTATCCCACTACGTCTCATTGATGAGACCTGGCTTCGCGGTCAACGCATTGTGATGCTCGAGCCACGTCGACTTGCTGCTCGCGCCGCAGCCCGACGCCTTGCCTCGTTGATTGGACAAGAACCAGGTGATCTTGTTGGATATCAAACGCGTGACGAACGACGAATTGGTCCGAACACTCGCATTGAAGTCGTTACCGAAGGAATTTTGACGCGGCGTTTGCAAAACGATCCCGAACTTCCGGGAATCGGCCTCGTGATCTTTGACGAAGTACATGAACGAAATCTGCCAACCGATGTTGGTCTTGCGTTATGTCTTGATGCGCGCAAAAACTTACGACCAGATTTACGCGTTCTCGCAATGTCAGCGACCGCCGATACCGATCGCTTTGCAAAACTTCTTGGCGACAGCGAACCTGCTCCGATCATTTCAAGCGTTGGCCGCCAACATCCCGTTGACATCACCTGGGCACCGCCCGGCAAACAACAACGGCTTGATGATGCAGTGGCTGATGTGACATTGCGAGCATTGCGAGAAAACGCTGGTGACATTTTGGTTTTCCTACCAGGCATCGGTGAAATCAGTCGCGTACAACAAACACTTGAACGATCGGTCATGCCTGATACCGACCTGTACCCACTTGCTGGTGCGCTATCGCTCGCCGATCAAGATCGTGCACTCGCACCATCGCCAGTCGGTCGTCGTCGCGTTGTCTTAAGTACCGACATTGCCGAAACAAGTTTGACTGTCAATGGTGTCAGCGTTGTCGTTGATGCGGGCCAAGCGCGCGTTCCGCGTTATGACCCGCGCACCGGCATGACGCGACTCACAACGATTCCAACTTCGCGTGCGTCGGCTGAACAACGCGCTGGTCGTGCTGGTCGACTTGGGCCGGGTGTTGCGTATCGACTATGGAGCAAACTCGAACACACCACTCGACGTTCGCATCTTGATCCCGAAATCACACAAGTTGACCTGTCGGGGTTTGCCCTCGAATTAGCTGCTTGGGGAACGCCATTAGCCGAACTTTCATTTGCTGATCGTCCGCCCGAAGCGGCGTACAAGCAAGGCATTGAGCTTTTACAAATGCTCGGCGGTCTTGACCAAGATGAAAAATTGACCGATACCGGACGCCGCATGTTGGCTGCACCTGTTCATCCACGACTTGCGCATATGGTCACGTCTGCACACGAGCACGATCATGGTTTGGCTTGCGTTATTGCCGCGTTACTTGACGATCGTGATGTCATGCGCGGACGACCAGATGATTTGCCAGTTGACATTTCATTGCGAGTGCAGTTCATCACGCGCGAAATGTATGACGACCGCGCCGACCGTCGTGGCACTGAACGGGTTCGTGAGCGTGCCGAAGACATGGCTCGCCGCACTGGTGGTCGGCTCGATTGGGACAGTGTGAATTCAGATCACGCAGGCGCAGTACTGCTTCTCGCCTATCCCGACCGTTTAGCGATGCGTCGGCAACCTGGGCAGTACCAAATGCGTAATGGTTCGGCGGCTTGGTTTCGACCCAACGATCAACTTGCGCATGAAATGTTCGTCGTCGCGGCTGATCTTGATGGTGATCGCAAGAATGCGCGAATTCGTTTATGCGCTGTCGTCGATGGGGCGACAATCAACGAAGTTCTTACGAACGATGTGACTGAAGAACGCGTCACATTGTGGGACAAAGAGCGAAAAGATTTTATTGAGCGGGTGACAGTCAAACTTGATCGGATGCGCTTATCTGAAGAAACACGTCGGCCGTCGCCAAATGATTCAACGGTGACGGCGATCATGGAATATCTGATACAACAACGCTTGTCGCCATTGCCATGGACAAGTGCGACAAATGAACTTCGTGCGCGTATCTCTTTCTTGCGACGCGAAATCGGCGAACCCTGGCCCGACTGGTCAGACAAAACTCTCATCGCCACATCTGAAGAATGGCTGCGCCCGTATCTAGCCGGCATGACATCCATCAGTGACGTCAAGGATCTCAATCTTGGAATGTTGTTGCGTTCACAACTTCCGTGGCCCGAGGGCGCGCAGATTGACGACCTTGTTCCAAACACTCTTGAGTTGGCCTCGGGTCGATCGCTACCTATTGATTACGCATCAGCTGTCAAAGAAGGGACTGCGCCCGTTGTGCGCGTTCGCGTTCAAGACCTGTTTGGTACAAAAACACATCCAACAGTTGCTGGCGGTCGTGTGCCTTTGGTACTTCACCTACTCTCACCCGCTGATCGCCCGATTCAAGTCACTGCCGATCTCCCAGGCTTTTGGTCTGGATCATGGATCGACGTCAAGAAAGATATTGCGGGCCGCTACCCCAAGCACCAGTGGCCAGATGATCCTGCCAACGCCGATCCGAAACGAATGAAAGATCGCTAGAGATTTACGGCTGTCGGCTCAATTCGGCGTAGCGTGAAGGCATGCCCGAGTTTGAATTCACCGAGATCTTCCCCCTAGGTAAAGACGCCACTCCGTACCGACTGGTTACGACTGAAGGTGTCAGTACCTTCGATATTCCCGAGGGAACATTCCTCAAAGTTTCGCCCGAAGCAATTACCCGCATTACCCAAGAAGCTATGCGCGACATCGCTCACTTCTTGCGCCCCAGTCACCTCCAACAACTGCGCGATATTCTTGACGACCCCGAAGCCAGCGACAACGATCGATTCGTTGCACTCGATCTCTTAAAGAACTCCGCGATTGCAGCAAGTGGAATTTTGCCGATGTGCCAAGACACTGGCACCGCAATCGTCAAAGGTAAGAAAGGTCAATTTGTTTTCAGCGGCAACGGCGACGAAGAAGCAATTGCCCGCGGCGTGTACAACACGTACCTCACCAGCAATCTTCGCTACAGCCAAATGGCTCCGCTCACCATGTACGACGAAGTCAACACGGGCAACAACTTGCCGGCCGAGATCAAGATCAGTGCAGTCGACGGTGACACTTACAAGTTTTTGTTCATGGCCAAAGGCGGTGGCAGTGCCAACAAGAGTTATCTCTTTCAAGAAACCAAAGCGTTACTCAATGACAAGTCGTTGTTCCCTTGGCTTTTCGAAAAGATGAAGTCTCTCGGAACTGCTGCTTGCCCGCCGTATCACCTGGCAGTTGTTATTGGCGGAACGTCTGCCGAACAAGCAGTTGAAACAGCAAAACTCGCGAGCGCGCGCTATTTAGATTCTTTGCCAACTGAAGGCAGCAAGCTCGGTCACGCCTTCCGCGATCTTGATATGGAACAGCGTGTATTGAAGTTGTCGCAAGAGACCGGCATCGGCGCACAATTCGGCGGAAAATATTTCTGTCATGACGTGCGCGTTATTCGTTTGCCACGTCACGGCGCTTCGTGCCCCGTTGCAATGGCAGTGTCGTGTTCGGCCGACCGTCAAATGCTCGGCAAGATCACCAAAGACGGAATCTTCCTTGAACAACTCGAAACCGATCCCGCACGTTTCTTACCCGAAGTCACTCACGACGATTTACAAGACACACCAGTCGTACAGATTGATCTCAATCAACCCATGAGCGCAATTCGTGCCGAGTTGGGCAAGTACCCAGTGAAGACTCGCGTGATGTTGACTGGCCCGCTAGTCGTCGCGCGCGATATTGCTCATGCCAAACTCAAAGAACGCATTGATGCTGGTCTTGGGTTACCCGACTACATGAAAGATATGGCTGTCTATTACGCCGGTCCGGCCAAGACTCCCGAAGGTATGGCATCGGGTTCGTTTGGACCTACCACTGCTGGTCGCATGGACAGTTATGTCGACGAGTTCCAGGCCAATGGCGGAAGCTTCGTGATGTTGGCCAAGGGCAATCGATCAAAGGCAGTTACTGATGCGTGCAAGAAGCACGGCGGTTTCTATCTCGGTTCAATTGGCGGACCCGCCGCACGTTTAGCCCAAGACTGCATCACCAAAGTTGAGGTCTTGGAGTACGCCGAACTGGGCATGGAAGCGGTCTGGAAGATTGAGGTTCAGGACTTCCCCGCATTTATCGTGGTTGACGACAAGGGCAACGACTTTTTTGACCTGGTCAACAAGCCATTTTCGGGCACCCCAGTCTCACTCAAGAAGTAACCCCACTCCCTCCACTGTCGCAATTCCGCCACTTTGGAATATGGCTGCCGCTAGGCGGTAACTATCTTCCAAAGTGGCGGAAAATGAGCGTTAGGGGTCAGGTGGTTTGGTTACGGGTCGAGGAGGGTTGCGAGGCGGAGTTCGGCTTCTCGGGTCTGACCACCATCGCGCAAGAATTTCTCCATCGCTTCGCGCGCCCCTGGACCACCCAAGGTTGCACTGAACGCATTTCCTTCAGCTAACAAATCTTGTTCAACTTCTTTTTCGGCACGAATCACCGAAGCCTTACCTGCAGCAATCGCATGGGACGGGAACGACGCAATCCGCCGCGCCAAACGTTCAACAAAAGGCCACAACTCGTCATGAGGCAACGAGCGATTCACCCACCCATATCGTTCGGCCTCAACTGCATCGAAGTCATCACAGCCCAACACCACTTCAAGTGCTCGCGATCGACCCATAAGTCGAGCTAAACGTTGCGTTCCACTTCCACCAGGAATAATTCCGAGTCCAACTTCGGGCTGATTAAACACTGCGCCAGGATGATCGCCATGAGGCAAGACGGCGAAACGCATATCGCAGCTCAACGCCAATTCACTTCCACCACCGCCCACACGACCTTCAATCACTGCAATCGTCGCCTTGGGCATCGTTCGTAATGCTTCGCACATCACGTGATATGGATTCAATTCAGTCGCAGGAGGAGTTCCTGTTGGGAAAGTCAGAATCGCGGCGACATCGAAATGAGCGATAAAGAACTCTGGGTTCGCCGACGAGATAAGAACCACTCGAACTTCATCATCAACTGCAAGATCACTGATCACCTTCGCAGTTTCAAGAAAGAAATCAAAGGTGAATAGATTGATCGGCGGACTGTTGAGAACAATGCGTGCAATGCCATCTGCTTTTGTGACAGAAAGACCTGTTCCCATTGATTTCCCCCATTAATTACCTAGCGATTACTTAAGAAGTGACTTCACCATTGAACGAGTTTCGGCAACTTCATCTGGTGTTGCACCAAATTCGACGGCCGCAAAATCGGTGACTCCAATTTCGCCCAAAGCCATAATGCGATCGGCAACTTCGGAGGCACTTCCGATGATTGCAATATCGGCCGGACCAGCAGCGCCCTCTTTGTCGAGCATCGCTCGGTAGCTCGGCAACTGTCCGTACACCACAAACACTTGCGCTGCACGCTTCAGCGCAGCTTCGCGATCGTTCGTGACGCACACTGGCAATGCCGCAATAACACGAGTTGAATCGCGGCCCGCTTTATCTGCAGCAGCCTTCAATGTTGGAATGGTGTGGTTAGCCAAAGTTTGCGGACCTGTGCACCATGTGAGAGTTCCGTCGGCCAGCGCCGCAGTCACTTTAAGCATCTGCTCACCAAGCGCAGCAATCACAACGTTGGGACGAGTGCCACCAGGAACACTCACGCCGCCATTCACATTGAAGGCTTCGCCCGCATGCGACACTGGCTTGCCTTCAAGTAGGGGCATCATCACTTCGAGATATTCGCGCATGTGTCGTACGGGCTTGTCAAAGCTCATACCCCACATCGACTCAACTACAATCTGGTGACTCAGCCCGATACCCAAACACAAGCGACCACCAGCAGCGGCATTAACGGTTAATGCTTGCTGAGCCATCATCATTGGGTGGCGCGGATACGTCGGCACAACACTGGTGCCGAGTTCGATACGTGGTACTTCGCGACCAATCACTGCCAAAGCAGTCAGTGCATCATGACCAAAGATTTGCGGAGCCCAATAGCTCGCAAAACCATCAGCTTCGGCCCTACGTGCCTCGGCCACCATGGCATCAATAGTCCCGTCGTTTGAAGCTCCACCAAAAATTCCTATGCGCATGGGCTAACCATAACGCCTGCCGAACTCGCGAGAAGGATCGAGGCTTAGGCGAGGCTGACGAGCTCAAGCCAGTCATGACTGAAGTAGTCGACTTGGCCGTCAGGCATCAATAACACCTTGGTTGGCTTGAGATGCTCAACGAATTCGGTGTCGTGGCTCACGAAAATAATCGCGCCCTTCCATCCCGACAAAGCATTGGCAACTGCCTCACGGCTCGCTGGGTCGAGGTTGTTGGTTGGTTCGTCAAGTAACAACAAGTTATTTCGACCGACCATCAACATCGCTAGGGCCAACTTGGTCTTTTCTCCGCCCGACAAAGTTCCTGATTTCTGGTTCACTTTGTCGCCGGACAAACCGAACATTCCGAGCAATGCTCGCAACTGTGTTTCGGTCAGTGAAACACCGACTGGAACTTCACGGCGAATATTTTCAAGCAATGTTGCATCGGTATTGAGGTTGTCGTGCTCTTGCGCGTAATAACCACAGTTCACTTGGTGACCAAATGAGTAATCACCGAGATCGGCCTTGGTTTCACCAGCAAGAATTCGCAGCAAACTTGTTTTACCGGCACCGTTTAAACCAAGAACCAACAAACGCTCTCCGCGTCCAAGATCAAATGTGACATCTTCGAACACAGGGGGTCCGCCGTAGCCCTTACATAGGTGCTTAGTTTCAATCACTGTCACACCACATGGTGGCGGATCAGGAAACTTCACTTGCAGCACACGCCCGCCGGTTGGGGCAACAACTTTCTCACCTTGCAAACGATCAATTCGCTTTTCAATGCTGTGAGCCATCGCAGCCTTAGTTGCCTTTGCTCCAAAGCGATCAACAACAGTTTGCAGACGATTGATTTCTTTAGACTGCAAAGCAGCCTTTTTAATCATGCGCTCTTCGTCTTCGGCGCGCGAGCGTCGATACTGGCTGTATGTGCCTTTGTACTCAATGACATGACCCGTGGCATCTTCGGCGTCACGATCTAGGTGCAATACGCGGGTGATCGCCTCATCGAGCAAGTCAAGGTCGTGGCTGATCACTAAAAGTGCGCCACGATATTGGCGCAAGAAACCAAGTAACCAAGTCTTTGCATCAATATCTAAGTGGTTAGTCGGTTCGTCAAGCAACAACGCATCACTGCCAGCAAACAGAATTCGTGACAGTTCAACACGACGACGTTCTCCACCTGACAACACACCGACAGGAAGATCGAGCCGAGCACCGCTCATTCCGAGACCAGCAGCGATACTTCGTGCTTCACTCTCGGCGGCATAACCGCCCTTCAGCGAAAACTCTTCTTCGGCCTTGCTGTAACGCGAGACATTTCGTTCACTCGCATCTTCTTCCATCGCGATACGTAGCTTTTCAAGCCGCATCAAATCGTCGTCAACGTTGCGGCCCGACAAGATGTGAGAAATTGCGGTTCGTCCGTCGTAGATTCCGGCAATGCGTGGATCTTGGGGAAGGTACCCAAACCCACCTTTTCGCATAATCTTTCCGGCTATTGGTTCAGCCTCGCCACCAAGAACTTTAAACAAAGTTGTCTTGCCGGCTCCGTTACGACCAACAAGTCCGACCTTGTCCTTGGGCATGACGGTGAAGGTGGCGTTCTCGACAACGAGACGACCACCAATCTCGACCGAAAGCGAATGGACCTGAAGCACCCCTCAAGTGTGTTGGTTCAAAACGCCATGCGCAACCACCGTGACAGGTATCCGAGCTTTATCTGCTGTTTACGGACCAGATGTCGTTGAAATAGTCGGCGTAGTAGTCGCAACTGGTGTAATCGTCGTTGAGGCCGCGATTGTCGAACTAGTGAGCTCAGTCGTGCTCGGTGCAACCACAGATGTTGACGATGAGTCAACAAGCGTTGTCTCAACCTCTGGCACGATTGTTGGCAGATTAGAAAGTGGCGCGTCTTCTTTGAATTCAACCTTTAGACATTCGCCAGGATCTCCGCCAGGAGCATTGCCTAAGACCTTGATAATTGAATCCATTAATAGAACATTGCCGACATCGACGGGATGAATCCCGTCTTTCCACAACGTTCCGGGAGTCTGAGAAATTTCGCGCCAATCAACAAGCCACAAATTGTCGCGCTTCTTCACTTCTTCTTCAATAACAGAGTTGACTTCTTTAATGAATGGCTTGTATTCCGTTGCCGTGAGAATGATCACCGGACGTGGGGCCAACTCATCAAGGATCTTGTCGAGATATTCCTTGTAGACATCTTGCTTCTTTCCATAATTCGTTCCTAGAAAGAGCACCGCTGCGTCAAAGCCCTGTGGCAATTTCTGCTTCACAATGCGCAGGCCCAAGTCGATGAAACGTCCTCGTTCGGCCTCAACTGCTACTTGCCAGCCCAGAGGAACCAAACGATCGCACGCCATATTGCTATAGCGACGTGACACCGCAGCAAAAATGGAATCACCGATCATCAAGAGTCGCGGTCCACTTGAAAGTTCACCGACAGTGAGCGGGCGACTTCCGATTGGTGTTGAAGTTAGCGAAGCCGGATCAACTGGAGTTGTTGACACTTGGTCGGGCAAATTGCCAACACCGGCGACGGTTCCATTCACTGCCGTTGTCGTCGCTCCATCAAAACCCGAAGATCCGCATGCGACCGCTACCAGTAGCAAAACTGCGAGCACTGTGATTCGGCACGAACTGTGTCGAAGAAAATTCATTGAGCAGTGCCTTGTTCACGAATCGTTTTCAGTTCATCACGAATAGATGTGAGCAAAACCACGTCGGGTGTGGGCGGTGCAACTGCCTCAGTTCCCGTGGCCTTGTTGTATGCCTTCAACATCAAGAAGAGCACAAATGAGATTGATATGAAAGTGACAGCAACAGTCAAGAATGCACCGAAACGAATTTCAGCATCATTGACATGAAGAATGAGTGCATCATCAAAATTTGGAGTGCCAAAAGGAATCGCCACAATCGGCATGACAACTTCTTCAACCATAGATTTGACGAGACCCGAAAAGGCTCCTCCAATGACGAAACCGACCGCGATGGCCAGCAGGTTTCCCTTATTAATGAAGTCGCGAAATTCTTTGAAAAGTTTGGCCAATCGAAGGCTTTTCATAATGGGTCAAGAATACCCGTGTTGAACCCAACCCGACATCAGAATTGTGATTACTGCGTAACTTCATCGCCATGACCCTCAAGGTCTTCAAAGCGATTCACACGACGAAGTGTCGGGAATAAAACTGAATAGAGTGCTACAACGCCGAGTGTTGCTACTCCTCCACCGACTACTGCTGCCTTTGTTCCAAATACCTGAGCCGCTACTCCACTTTCAAAAGCACCCAATTCATTACTTGCACCAATGAAGACATTTTCAACTGCCATCACGCGACCACGCTTGTCATCAGGAGTCACTAACGGCACCAGAGTTCCACGGATATACACGCTGATCATGTCTGAGCCTGACAACAAGATAAGTGCCGCAAACGCGACGATGTACGAAGTAGTCATGCCAAGAGCCACTGTGGCCACCCCAAATAGACCAACCACGATCAATAAGGTCCGCCCAACATTGCGAGTGACAGGTCGTGATGCAAGGAATACAGCCATGATTGCCGCACCAATCCCAGGAGCAGCACGCAACCATCCGTAAGCGATATCACCAACATGAAGCTGATCTTCAGCAATTGCCGGTAAGAGCGCGACTGCACCACCAAAGAGAACAGCGAATAGGTCTAATGAAATAGCTGCCAACAAAATCGGAGTGCGACGAATGAAACGCAATCCCTCAAGCGCAGTGTGCAACGAAACCTTTTCGGCCTTATCTTTCACGGCCCGTGGCGTAGGTGGTCGCACAAACTTCACAGATAGCAAGAACGAGACACCGAATACAATCAAAATTGCCGACACGAGATATGCAACACCTGGATCAACGGCGTACAAGAATCCGCCAGCAGCTGGTCCAATAATTGCTGCCGTCGTCCAGGTTGCGGAGTACATCGCGATCGTTCGAGGAAGCGCACCATCTGGCGCAACCATCGGTGGAATTGAACGGATTGACGGCGCGGCAAATGCACGAGCACAACCGAAAACAAATGCAATCACAAAGAGTGGCCAAACCGCAGTTGGCTTAGAAAATGCATACCCAGCTAAGGCCGCAGAACACAGCAACTCAAACGCTACTGCGATTCCACCAACGATTTTGCGGTTGTATCGATCGGCTACCGAACCGGTCACCAACACCAATAGAGCAGCGGGAAGAAACTCAGCAAGACCAAGCAGACCGATATCAAGTTCACGCCCAGTGATGTCATAAATCTGTTTGCCCAGAACCGTTGCCTGCAACATCACCCCAGAAGATGTGAAAACGCTCGAACCCAACAGGTTGCGAACTGGCCCCACTCGTAACAAATCACGAGTGCTTTCGGCTGGATTTAATTGTTTCGGGACAGACACAGACCGTTTACCTTAGCCAAACCTGCTAACAATTTAATTATGAGTTCACTCGCCGATGACACCCGCTGGCTTGATGCCACCGCTCAAGCCGAATTAGTTGCCTCTGGCAAAGTCACACCACTTGAAATGGTCAATGCCGCCATTGAGCGTGTCGAGCGATATGACGGAGCCTTGAACGCGCTCACATACCGATGGTTTGACGCAGCCCGCCAACTCGCGTCAAGTAGCGAACTCCCCGAGGGCCCGTTTCGTGGCGTCCCGTATTTATTGAAAGACCTCTACGCCGCAGAAGCCGGCAAGCCGCTCAGCAATGGCAGCAAGGCCTACAAAGCAGCCGACTATGTTTCGACTGAAGACACCACGCTGGTCGCGCGTTACAAAGCATCGGGTTTGATTTCGATCGGTCGCAGTAACAGCCCCGAGTTTGGAAGTGTCCCCGTCACTGAACCAGAAGCCTGGGGGCCAACTCGCAATCCTTGGGACCTCACACGAACTTCTGGTGGATCAAGTGGCGGCTCTGCGGCAGCAGTAGCGACTGGCATTGTCCCCATCGCCCACGCCAGCGATGGTGGAGGTTCAATTCGTATTCCTGCATCTTGTTGTGGCCTCGTTGGTCTCAAAGTTTCGCAAGGGCGTATTTCGATGGGGCCGCTGCGTGATGAAAGCAATCTCGGTGTTGAGCACTGCGTCAGTCGAAGTGTGCGCGACTCAGCTCGCTTACTTGATGCAACGCATGGTCCCGGGATCGGTGACGTGATTATCGCCCCCACGCCACGTCGCCCATTCGTTGAAGAAGTCGGCGCCGATCCTGGTCGACTACGAATCGGTTTGCTCGACTTCAATCCACGCGGTGGTGAAGTACATACCGACTGTGTTGATGGTGTTCACAAAACAGCGAAACTGCTTGAATCACTCGGTCACCATGTTGAGCCAGGCTTTCCAGAAATTCTCTCCGACAATGAAATCGGCCGCGCGTTCAGCATGTTGTGGAGCACCAACATGGGCACTGCGATTCGTCGTTTCAGCGACGCACTCGGTCGCGAAATGACACCTAACGACATCGAAGCGATGAACTGGGCACAAGCAGAGTTTGCCAAAGGTGTGAATGCCGTTGATTACTCTCTGGCACAAGCAAGCTCAGTGAAGTTTCGCCGCGCCATCCAATCGTGGTGGTCGCAAGGTTGGGATTTGTTGTTGACCCCAACATTGTCGGCTCCGCCGTTACTCATCGGATCATTGCCAAACAACCCCGAACATCCCATGACACCTCTCATGACTGGTGGTGCTTGGGTCTCGTTCACTTCACAATTCAATATCAGTGGTCAGCCAGCCATCAGTCTTCCGCTTCATCGCGATGCCAATGGTCTTCCCATTGGCATGCAGCTTGTCGCCGCTTATGGTCGCGAAGATGTATTGATTCGTATTGCTTCACAACTTGAACAAGCTGCACCTTGGGCGCATCTCAAGCCGAATCTTTAATTCAGTGATCTCTCTTTGGTCACAGCGGCAATATCAATAGAGCCGTAGATATGCGGGAAGGCCTGCGGTGCTGCTCCGAGTTGTTCAACGACGACTTTGCTTGTTAGCAATGCCTCGTCAATTTCTAGAAGTACGAGTTCGGTGTCGGCAAGGTCTGCATAGAAACGATCGCGAACACCTTTCCACTGATTTTCAAAACTGCAATGGGTGTATCCCTCATCAGCCACAGTGATCCCTCGCGTTGACCACGGATAGTTACCACTTGATTTCGCTTGTTCCCAATCGGCACGAATCGCAAGGTGCAAGATCATCGAGCGGTCCATCCACCGTCAACAACAACATGCTGACCAATCATGAACGAGGCGGCGTCACTGGCAAGCAAGAGGAGTGCCCCGTCAAGTTCGTGCAGTTCGCCCATACGTGGCAACGGAGAATTTGAACGCAAGAAACCCATGCTTGTTTCATCTTCCATACCTTCAGTCATTTCAGATGGGAACCAACCTGGGCACAACGCATTGACACGAATACCTCGACGAGCCCATTGCATGCCAAGTTCACGAGTGAGGTTAATGACCGCACCTTTTGAGGCACAGTAATGCGCCTGTTTAATTGGTGCCGAACCGACAAGACCCAAAACCGAAGCGATATTGACGATGTTTCCGCTTCCGGCTTCTTTCATGTACGGGGCACACAACTTTGAAAGATGCCAAATTGCAGTGACATTGATTTCCATCGCCGTACGGAATGTGTCAAGGTCTTCGTCTTCAACAGCTACCTTGTGACCGACCCCAGCGTTGTTGACAAGGATTCGTGGTGGACCAACACGGCGGACGGTTTCGGCGATCAACCGTTCACGATCTTCGGCCACGCTGAGATCTGTTGCAATCGCGATTGACCCTGGCAGCTCTTCAACTAACGACTCAAGACGATCAAGGCGGCGCGCCGCTAAGACGACAGTGGCTCCCACAGCGTGAAGTGTGCGGGCGAATTGCACGCCAAGACCCGATGAGGCTCCGGTCACGATTGCGACACGGCCATCGAGACGAAAGGCGTTCAAAGGATTGGCTGGGGCTGATGATTCTGCGGTCGACATGCCTGCAAGGTTACGGGCACCTTGAGCATCATTCCCATCTCAGGTGGTGCTTGTGGCACGATGGGCATATGACTCCTGTTCGACACGTCGTCCTGGTGCACGGCGCCTGGCATGGTGCTTGGTGTTTTAGTGCCCTACAAGCAGAACTTGATCGGCGCGGAGTGCCGAGCCTGGCAATTGATTTGCCCGGCCACGGAGCATCAACACTTCCCCTCAGCGATATGCATGGTGATGCTCAACATGTTGTTGACACATTGGCAGCGTTGCGATCACGTGGTATCGAAAATGTTGTACTTGCTGGCCATAGCTACGGTGGTGCGGTCATTAGTCAAGCTGCCTCAACTGATGCTTCAGTAAATCATCTCGTGTACATCGCGGCGTTTGCACCCGAGGTTGGACAAAGTGTGATGGCCCAACTCATCGCATTACCGCGCCACGACACTGCACTTGGCGGCGCGATGGTCGTCATCGACGAAGCCAACACAACTATCAATCCTGAACTTGCCCAAGAAGCGTTCTACGGTCGTTGCGGCCAAGCAGTGGTAAATGCATCAATTGCGCGATTATCTCCCCAACCAATGGCAACCATGACCCAAGAGGTCACTGGTTCACCGCGCGACACCATTTCATCCACATACGTTTTGTGCTTACAAGACCAGGCGGTTCATCCCGAACACCAAAAGATCATGTCGCAACTATGCAACAACGTGATCACACTTGACACTGACCATTCTCCTTTCGTATCTATGGTCAACGAAACTGCCGACATTCTTGAGCAGATTGCAAAGTCATGAAAATTCGCGTCGGTTACGGACTCGGTGTTCGCACCAATCTCAATGATGATGGATTCACCCAAGTCGTTGATGCGCTCGAGGCCTTAAATTTTGACAGCTTGTGGTTGAGCGAACGCATTGGTGGTGAAGCACCCGATCCGCTCGTTGCGATGTCTTTTGCGGCTGGCCGCACAACGAAGTTGAAATTTGGCATGAGTGTGATGGTGTTGCCCGGCCGCAACCCTGTCATTCTCGCCAAAGAACTTGCAACTCTTGATCGATTGTCGAATGGTCGACTGCTCCCGGCATTCGGATTAGGTGTTGCCGACCCGCATGAACAACAGGCTTTCGGCGTAGCGCGCGAAGAACGCGCTAAAAGATTTAACGAAGCACTAGAAGTCATTAGAGCCTGTTGGACACAACCGAGCGTCACGCATCACGGAACATATTTCAACTATGACGACCTTCGCGTTCAGCCCAAGCCACTTAATGGTTCACCCGATGTCTGGCTTGGCGGCATTGCCCCAAGTGAATTGAAACGCGTCGGGCGACTGGCCGATGGTTGGCTTCCAAGTTTCGTGACGCCCGCTGATGCCGAACGCGGACGTATTGAAATTCAGCGCGTTGCCGCAGAACATGAACGCGAAATAGATCCAGAGCATTTCGGGGTACTCATTCCATACGCTCATGCCCCTCTCCCCGACTCTGTCGCCAAGGCATTGATGACTCGTCGTCCCGATCTTGACGACATCAACCAACTCGTCCCACAAGGTTGGCCCGCACTCCAAGAGTTCATCAAGCAATTTGTTGATGCCGGAATTTCAAAGTTTGTGGTTCTGCCCATCGTTGAGCCGAAGTCGGCCAACGAATGGTGCGATCACCTCGCTGTCGCCGCCGAGCAGCTGCTGCCTTTGCAAAATTGATTAGGCGAAGGGCGAAATCCAGGCGTGGACATTGCGGCCAATTGCCTCAATGTCGTAGCCACCTTCTTGCAGAATCAAAGTGGGCAATCCAAGTTGCTTCACTACTTCGCCACAGCGTCGATAGCCGTCGGTCGTTAATGCCAAGTCGCTAATTGGGTCATTCCAATATGTGTCAACGCCCAATGACACGATCACCATTGACGGAGCGAACGAAGCAATCTGCTCACATACTCCGCCAAGACGCTCAACATATTCGTCGTCTTCAGCCTCGGGTCCGAATGCCACGTTGATGTTGTAGCCCCGACCTTTGCCCGCACCCAATTCATCTTCATGTCCAATGAACCACGGATACGCACGGACTGGATCACCGTGCAACGAAACAAACTGAACATCGTCACGTTCGTAAAAAATCTGCTGCGTTCCGTTGCCATGGTGATAATCGACATCAAGAACAGTCACCTTGGTCCCGGTTGTTGACGCAACATGATGCGCAACAATGGCCGCATTATTGAAATAGCAAAAGCCACCAAACACATTGGCCGCCGCATGGTGCCCTGGCGGACGACACAAGCCATACGCCGAAGGTGCTCCAGCAAGAATCTTTTCTGCGGCAGTGAGCGCCACATCAACTGATGCCCGCGATGCAATGTACGTACCTTCAACCATTGGGGTCGCAGTTTCGTAGCACCAGTAACCAAATGCCGCCGCTGCTCCCAATGGTGGGCGCCCAGCACTCATTCCTTCGCGTAAACCAACATGCAACATTGCTTCGGGGGCAAATTCAGATCGACCAGTCGCAGCATGGATTTCGGGCCATGCCTTTTCTAGATAGTCAATAAGACCGAGTGCGTGTACTGCTTCAATCGGCGCACGACCATGCTCTTTAAGGCCAATGAAATTGAAACGCGTATCAGTTTCAAGTTGTTGGCGAATCGTCTCGGCACGATCGGGACGCTCATACGTCGGAATGGGTTGTCCGAGATTGATTTCCATCTTCGGATTTTGATGACGGTGCAGATCGGTCCAAACGACATCCATGTGGCAACTCTAAACGCTATGAATTACCCAAGCCACACCGCTGAGTTGCCAGCAACGAAAGATGCTTCCTCGACTGTCGAAATAACCCCTGTCAGAGATCCCAAAATGAGTGTGCGCCCGACCATAATTTCTTGGGGAATTTCTACGGCATCGGCCGATGTATTGACAACCACCGCATACGAGCCACGCGTAAATGAAAACAATCCGTCAGTGCCGTCGCCGACAAATTCGATCGCTTCACCTTGTTTGACCATGTCAACTCGGAACGACAACGCTTGGCGATACAAAGCCAACATCGAACTGCAGTCATCATCCTGGCTTTCGACAGAGAAAGATCCCCAGGCTTCTGGCTGTGGCATCCAAGCCTTCACCGATGACGAATTGGAAAATCCACTGAGGTTCGCTGAATCAGTCATCCACGGCATTGGCACACGACAACCATCACGCCCTTTTTCCCGACCTTCAGTGCGAGCAAAGATTGGATCCTGTCGCGCTGCATCTGGGATATCTAACACTTCGGGTAAACCAAGTTCTTCGCCCATGTAGAGATACGCAGCACCAGGCAAACCAAGAACGAGTAATGCTGCAGCACGCGCTCGTCGATGACCGAGTTCTAGATCAACCGGTGCATCACTGTTCACTAAGTTGCTTCCAGTCCACGATGACATGAGATGGGCATCGGCTCTTCCGTAACGAGTCACAACTCGGTGAGCATCGTGATTGTTCAAGGCCCACGTGAGAGTTGCGCCCGCATCGTGCAACGCTTGATACGAACGCGCTGCGGCTTTATGGAGGCTCAAGGCATTCCATGGACTCAGCAACAGATCAAAAGTGAACGATTGATGAAACTGATCGGGCTCGACATATCGCAAAAGTAAATCGGGCTTGCCGGGCGTGTATGCCTCAGACACCGTCACCAACTCGCGACCTGGATGATCAATCTCGTACTGATTAACAACTTCACGCCAATGACGCCATGCATCATGCGCGGACGGCCAAAAAACTGTGTACGGATTAAATGCCCACGCATCAGTCTCGGCAACAGCACCCGCCACTGCTGGCGCATCAGGTAAATCGGGATGTTTGCCTACAACCGTCACTGCATCGACTCTGAAACCATCGACTCCGCGATCAAACCAGAAACGCAACATGCGATCGAAATAGTCAACTACGTCTTCATTGAGCCAATTGAAATCGGGTTGCCATGGTGTGAACGTGTGCAAAAACCACTGACCTGGCGAACCATCTGGTTCAGTAATGCGTGTCCACGCACCGCCACCAAAAACTGCCATCCAATTATTCGGCGGCAATTCACCACTGGCACCTTGGCCGTCGCGAAACCAAAACCGTTCGCGTTGTTTACTTCCTCGCCCGGCAGCGACTGCTTCTGTAAACCAAGCATGTTGATCACTGCAGTGATTTGGAACTACATCCATCAAGATGCGTAGACCAAGTTTGTTTGCCCGAGTAATCAACTGATCAAAGATGTCGAGATCGCCATACGCCGGCTCAATACCGAAGTAGTCCGAGACGTCATAGCCATGATCCATTTGCGGAGACGGATAACACGGGTTCAGCCACACACCATCAACACCTAACGACGCGATGTAATCAAGGTGATCTAATAAACCGATCAGATCACCGGCTCCATCACCATTACCATCGGCAAAAGATCGCACATACACCTGGTAGATAACTGCGTTACGCCACCAAGGTTGCTTTGTCATCGGTATTACTTTCCGATATCGCGAAATGGAGTATCAAGAAACGGCGGCCAATCTCCGCCGCCGTGCGCCTCAATTGATGCACCACTGACGTATGAAGCCAATGACGAAGACAGATACACGCATACGTCACCGATCTCGGTTGGTTGCGCCAAACGTCCGATCGGAATTTGTGCACCGGTGCGACGCACGCCTTCTTCATCGCCGTAATGCAAGTGCGCCAATTCTGTTCGCACCATCCCGACAGTCACCAAGTTGACACGCACTTTGGGTAGCCACTCTTGTCCCGTCGTTCGCGTGTAGTTAGACAATGCGGCTTTCGCGGCACCATAGGCAGCAACAGTTGGCGCAGGTCGTTCAGCCGAGACACTTCCGATGTTCACGATTGATCCACCGTTTGGTTGATTCTGCATGTGGAGATTTGCAGCCTGACTGCACCACATCGCCGAGAATAAATTGACCGCCACAATCTTCTGTGCAAAGTTGGCTGACCCGGTGGAAGTATCAGACGGCGGACTTCCTCCAGCGTTATTGACCAAGATGTCGAGGTGCCCAAAACGATCAACGATTTGATCAATTAACGCGGTCGCCTGGTCGGCATCACGAAGGTCTGCGGGATAGGCCGCCCAGTCTTTGGGCAAGTCATCTGGAATTGAGCGAGCGCACACCACCACTTGCGCTCCAGCATCGGCAAATCGCTGAGCAATTCCCTTGCCCACACCCTTGGTGCCACCTGTAATGAGGGCTACTTGTCCAGAAAAGTCAATTGTGATTGCCACGTGACGAACCTTAGTAGGAAGTCGGCGCTCGTTTCTGACGCTTCGTCAGATGGGGAGTACGCTCAACTCGTGGGAATTTCTTCAAATATCAACGACCGCGGCATCGCCGAGGTCATCATGGATTGTCCTCCTGTCAATGCCCTCACTGTGGCTGAATGGTTCGAGGTCGCCGACACCATCACGGCCTTAGGTCGCGACACAAAGGTACGAGTCGTCGTCTTGCGAGCCGAAGGCCGGGGCTTCAACGCTGGGGTCGACATCAAAGAGATGCAGAACACCCAAGGGTTTGATGCACTCATCGGTGCCAACAAGGGTTGCTATGCAGCTTTTGCCGCGGTCTACGACTGTCCTGTTCCGGTCATCACTGCTGTTGCCGGCTTTTGTGTCGGCGGCGGTATTGGTCTCGTTGGCAATAGCGACATCATCATTGCCAGTGACGATGCGTTCTTTGGTCTACCCGAAGTTGACCGCGGCGCACTTGGCGCGGCCACCCATCTGGCACGCCTGGTCCCCCAACACAAAATGCGCGCCATGGTCTACACGTCGGCCACTGCGACCGCTGCAGAATTGCATGCCTTCGGAAGCATCTTGCAGGTTGTGCCACGCGCTGAACTACGCGATGCTGCGATGAAGGTCGCCGAAAGCATCGCTGACAAACATCCCACAGTGATTCGCGCTGCCAAAGAGAGTTTGAACGGCATCGATCTCTGGGATGTCAAGCGCAGTTACCGCTTTGAGCAGGGTTTCACTTTTGAACTCAATCTCACTGGTGTCGCCGACGAATTGCGCGACGATTTTGCAGGCACGGACAAAAAGAATAAGAAAAATGACAAGTGATATAAGTAAGCCACGTAACAAAATCATCACCGAAGATCAAGCAGTCGCCACACTTCGCAGTGGCATGACTCTCGGTATTGGTGGATGGGGAAGCCGTCGCAAGCCCATGAGTTTGGTGCGTTCGCTTCTGCGCTCAGACATCACCGACCTCACTGTCGTTTCTTACGGCGGACCCGATGTGGGCTTATTGTGTGCCGCCGGAAAAGTAAAGAAACTGATTTACGCATTCGTTTCACTTGACTCGATTCCGCTCGAACCGCATTTTCGTTTAGCCCGCCAGAACGCAACAATTCCCGAGCCAACCGAATGGGATGAAGGAATGTTGCAATGGGCTTTGTTTGCCGGCTCGTTGCGCCTGCCGTTCTTGCCAACTCGTGCTGGTCTTGGTAGCGGGGTCATGGATGTCAACCCGTCGCTCAAAACGGTGAAATCGCCGTATGCCGATGGTGAAGAACTGCTCGCTGTTCCAGCGATTCGACTCGATGCCGCTTTCGTGCACATGAATCGATCAGATACTCGCGGCAATGCGCAGTATCTCGGACCTGATGTGTACTTCGATGATTTGTTTTTGGCCGCGTGCGAACCAGGTCGACGATTTGTCAGCGCCGAAAAAATCATTCCGACCGAAGACCTTTTGAAAGAAGGAACCTTTCACACTCTCAAAATCAATCGCTCAATGGTCGATGGCGTGGTTCATGCTCCGAATGGTGCTCACTTCACGACATGTGAACCCGACTATGGACGCGATGAATCTTTCCAAAAGGCCTACGTTGATGCCGCCCGCGACCCTGAAGCGTGGAAAGCATTTAGTGATCGCTTCTTGTCTGGCGATGAAGCCAACTACCAAGCGCAAGTTGTGGCATGGCGTGAAGAGATCAAAGCAGCCAAGGAGGCCACAAAATGAGCGATTCAGTAGCACTCGCTGATGTCATTGCTGTTGCCTGTGCTGAAGCATGGCGCGGTGATGGAGAAATCTTCGCTTCAGGCATGGGAGTTATGCAAATGCTCGGCGCACGCGTTGCTCGCGCCACATTTGAGCCTGATCTGATGATCAGCGACGGAGAAGCTTTTTATATTTCAGGAGACTTGCCTATTGGCGGTACTCAAAAACTTGTTGAAGGTTGGATCCCATTCCGCAGCGTTTTCGACACTCTTGCAGGTGGACGCCGTCACGTGATGATGGGCGCAAGCCAAATCGATCGCTATGGCAACAGCAATATTGCCAACATTGGTCCGTGGGCCAAGCCCAAGTCACAATTACTTGGTGTTCGTGGTGGACCAGGCAACACCGTCAATAACGCGACCAGCTTCTTCATCCCGAAACACCAGACGTCAGTCTTCGTGTCCAGCGTTGACATGGTGAGCGGTGTTGGCTACGACCGCGCGAAAAAAGTTGGTGGCTTTATTGCTCAGCGCCATGACCTGCGTCGTGTCGTCACCAATCTTGCAGTTCTTGATTTCAATTCTCCCGACAACTCAATGCAACTTGTCAGTTTGCATCCAGGAGTCAGCATCGACGATGTCGTATCTAACACTGGTTTTGAATTGGTGATTCCGACAAATGTTCCTGTGAGTCGTCCACCAACACCGGAAGAGAGTGCTGCCATCGAAACCATCGATCCCAAGGGTCTACGTCATCGCGAGATTCCCGCATGAGCGCGACACCACATCCCCGACTGCAAAATTCTTTATGCGATTTGCTGGGCGTCAAATATCCCATCATTCAAACCGGCATGGGATGGGTCGCTGGACCAAAGCTCGTGAGTGCTACCGCTAACGCAGGTGCATTCGGAATTTTAGCCAGTGCCACTATGGATCTTGATCAACTGAAGTCATCAATTGCCGAAGTCAAGAGCCGCACGACCAAACCATTTGGCGTGAATTTACGTGCCGATTCGGCCGACGTGAAAGATCGCATCAGTTTGATGATTGACGAGGGCATCAAAGTTGCCAGTTTCGCTCAAGCCCCAAAGCCCGAATTGATTTCGCGGCTGAAAGACGCGGGAGTCGTCGTCATTCCTTCAATCGGAGCGAAGCGTCATGCCGAAAAAGTTCTTGAGTGGGGCGTTGACGCAGTACTTGTTCAAGGCGGCGAAGGTGGCGGCCACACTGGTGCGGTACCAACGACCATTTTGTTGCCCCAAGTAGTTGACGCAGTTGCCGGCCGAGTGCCAGTCATTGCTGCCGGTGGGTTCTTCGACGGTCGTGGTCTTGTCGCCGCTCTCGCCTATGGCGCTTCGGGCATTGCGATGGGTACACGCTTCTTGCTCACCAGCGATTCGTCAGTCCCCCAAGCCGTCAAGGAGTACTACATCTCCAAAGGCGTGCTTGACACTGTCGTGTCGGTCCAAGTTGATGGCGTGCCGCACCGCGTGTTGCGTACCGAACTTGTTGACCAACTTGAAAGTGGTCGCGGAAAGATTTTGGCTCTACCTCGTGCCGGAATCAACGCTCTCAAATTCCGCAAGATGACTGAAGCCAAACTCACCGACATGTTGCGTGAGGGTATGGCCATGAAGAAATCCATGGACCTGTCGTATTCGCAAATGGTGATGGCCGCCAATACGCCAATGCTGTTGAAAACTTCGTTGGTCGATGGTCGCACCGAATCTGGTGTCATGGCGAGCGGACAGGTCGTCGGAATCATTGAAGACTTGCCAAGTTGCGCCGATCTCATTGATCGCATCATCACTGAAGCCAATGCCGTATTGGCCGACCTCACGCGTTCGTAATTCATTTTCGATTTTTCTCGATATTTCAAGGTTCGTAAGGAAAAGCAATGGCAGTTACAACTCTTCACGGTCCCGATGATGTTCGCAAACATCTTGGTCAACATCTTGGTTACAGCGAGTGGATTGAAATTGATCAGGCCCGCGTGAATCTCTTTGCCGAGGCAACTGGCGATCACCAATGGATTCACGTCGATCCCGAACGTGCCGCCAAAGGTCCGTTTGGTGCTCCCATCGCTCATGGTTATCTCACCCTGTCAATTTCAAATTTGTTCCTGCCCGAAATTGTTGAGGTGCAAGGGTTTTCTGCCGGCGTGAATTACGGAACCAACAAAGTTCGTTTTCCATCGCCAGTCATAGTTGGTTCACGAATTCGCGGCGGTGCTGAACTCACTGCAGTCACCGAGGTCAAGGGTGGATTACAAACCACCATCGTTATCACCATTGAAATCGAGGGCGCTGCAAAGCCGGCGTGTGTTATCGAGTCAATTAGCCGTTGGCTGACTGACTGAGTTTTACTACCACTTGGGGGAAATATGTCCGTACTTGCTCGTTACAACATGTCTGGAAAAGTTGCGCTGTTATCTGGCGCCGGTCGTGGTATCGGTGCGGCGAGCGCACTTGCTCTGGCCGAAGCTGGTGCCGATATCGCAGTTATGGCGCGAAGCGTTGATCAACTTGAAAATGTTGCTACACAAGCACGTGCGATGGGTCGCCGCGCGATCGTCGTACCTTGCGATGCCAACAACGCTGAAGATGTTTCTGCTGCAGTGCAACGCACTGTTGATGAACTCGGACGAATCGACACTGTGATTAGCGTCGTTGGCGGCTCTATGCCGCAGCCTTTCATGAACACAAGCGACAAAGACCTACGAAATGCTTTTGAGAACAATGTCATCAACGGTCTACGTCTGGTTCGTGAATGTGTTCCCCACTTGCTGACTGCCGGTAATGGCGTTGTTGGTGCCAGTTCAATCGTCATGGTGTCAAGTGCGATTGGTCATGTTGTGGGCCGTGGTTACGTCGCTTACGGTTCAGCAAAAGCAGCGCTCGATCATGCTGTTGAATTGATGGCAGCCGACCTCAATCCGAAGATTCGCGTCAATGCAGTTGCTCCAGGGGCGATCTTGACTGAGGCTCTCGAGATTGTGGCCACTAATCCCGAACTACGAGCAATGATTGAAAATGCGACCCCCCTTCGTCGTCTTGGTGATCCCGATGACATCGCGGCTGCGGTTTTGTATTTGGCTTCGCAGGCATCGAGTTACGTCACAGGGCAAATCATCGCCGTTGATGGTGGCGTGACGACGACCAATTTCAATTTCCCCATCGCCGATCTGTGAGTTTGACCCAAGAAGATCCCCTATTGCCGAAGCGCCATAGTTCGCTTCGAGCATTGCGCCATCGCGACTTCGCCTATTTCTGGACGGCTGCCGCAATTTCAAATGCTGGTGGCTGGATGCAAGTTGTCGCGGTTCCAGCATTACTTTACGACATGACGAATAGTTCAACGTGGCTTGGCTTGTCATCTATGGCCGGACTCTTTCCCGCAGTTTTCTTAACTCCATACGCCGGCGTGTTATCTGATCGCATGAGTCGGCGCAAGATATTGATGATTACCCAAACCGTGCAGATGATGTGTGCATTCATCTTGTGGGGTCTGTATCTCGCTGGGTCAATCAGCCCTGGACTCATTGTTTCTATTGCACTTATTGGAGGTCTCGCCACTGGTTTTCAAACTGCCGCTTGGCAAAGTTTTATTCCGTTGCTCGTTCCAGCCGAAGAATTGTTGGACGCGGTCAAACTCAATTCAGTGCAATTCACTTTGGCGCGAGCAATCGGCCCCGGTTTTGCTGGCCTTGTCGTCAGCACGCTTGGCACTGGCGCAGCAATTTTCATCAACGCCATCACATTTTTGTTGGTGATCGGGGCACTCGCGTTGTCACGACCCCACCAGATCATCTCGGCAGCAAGCCAGGGAAAGGTTTCAGATGTCATCAAGGCGGGCGGGTCTTTTGTCTGGCGTCATCGCCCGCTACGACTCGTCGTCTTTCTGGCGTTCATCACATCAATGTGTGGTCAGTCGCTGCAACACATCGCTCCGGCCATCGCCAATCGAATCTTTGATCGGCCGTCAACAGATAATGCCGGCTTGCTTGTTGCTCTCGGACTTGGCGCATTGACGTCATCGCTTTTCTCAGTTGCCCTCGGCGACCACTTGAAACGATCTTCCCGAGTTGTCGTCGCATTGATTTTGTTCACGATTAGTACAGCAATGATTCCGATGACATCGATCTATTGGGTTGGTCTACTTGCCTATTTCATCAGTGGTCTAGCGCATCTGCAATCGGCTGTCGCACTCAACACCTTGATTCAGGGAACGGTCCCAGATCACTTACGTGGTCGAACCATGAGTTTTTATGTGCTCGGTATTTTAGCGGGCATTCCGCTAGGAGCTTTTATTCTTGGTCGACTAGGCGACATCTTCACCATGCGGGTGGCAGTTTTCGCTGATGCCGCAGTTTTATTTGCTGTCGTTGTGCTGCTTGTCTCACGGGGTTGGCTGAACGACCTCAATACGACCAAGATTGAAGATGTGCAGGAATCATCATGATGAAGTATCCCGAAGGTCTTGACCCAACATTTGATGAGACCCGTGTTCGCCTCGGTAGTGCTGTTCGCCGCCTAGGTCACGCAGTCATCGGACGTGAAGTCGACATTGATTCAATGGAAGCAACGATTCAAGCGCTCGATGATCTCAGCGATCAATTCGAGCAAGGCATCACTCGCACACGAGAGTTTTCGCAATTCTCTACAGCTCATAACAATGAAGTGCCCGATAACTCGCGCCTCACGAGCCACATCACTCGCCCTGGTTCTGGGCCAGGAAGTCCTCACGGTCTCGAGATGCAGGTCTACCGTCGCGGCGACCGCATTGAAGCAACGTTTATCATCGGCTCATCGTTTGAAGGTGCGCCATCGCGCAGCCACGGAGGCATTGTCGCCTTGGCTTTTGACGACGCCATGGGCTTCATGTTGAATCTGCTTCAGACCGTGGCATATACGGGGCAATTGACCACCAACTTCAAGGCGCCGACGCCCCTCCACGTACCCCTCGTGATTCATGCGTGGCTCGGACGACGGGAAGGGCGCAAGATTTTCCTTGAGGCCGAACTACGCGAAGACCACCCCGACGCCTCGATTATCGCCACGGCTAGCGCACTTTTCATTGCGATCAGTGCCTACTGAGAAATTTCTGACACACTGTTATGAGGAGTGAGCAGAGGGGTCTGCCCACATCTATCTAGGGGAAAATATGACTGTGACAAATTCTGATCAGGCCACAAGCGATCGCTTTCCACGTGAACTCGTTCGTCGTCTACTTGATAACTATCGCGGCAAGACGCTTGATCATGCCGCTGGTTCAATGACTGAGCCAGCAACTGTTTTTACTGACCCAGTTCGATTCCAAAAAGAACTTGACGTTCTCTTTCGAGGCGGGGCCCACATCATTGGTTGGACTGGCGAACTTCCCAAACCCGGAACCTTTATCACAAAAAATGTCGCCGGCCATCCGGTGCTGGTTACTCGTGCCGACGACGGCGTGTTGCGCGCGTTTCGCAATGCGTGCACCCATCGCGGTGCTCAAGTTGCCGATGGGTGCGGTGAAACGCGTCGCCTTACGTGCCCCTACCACTCATGGTCTTTCGATCTGAACGGCGACCTTGCTGGCCAACCTCAGGCGTACGCCTTTAGCGATATTGAAAAGAGCACGCTCGGACTTCAACGCTTGCCTATCGCCGACGTCGCAGGACTGATTGCTGTCGGATTGAGCGATGATGTTGATCCCGTTGCTGCCTTTGCGGATATTGAACCACAACTCCGTTGGTGTGGTTATGAGACTCACGAAGTTGTTTGCCAACACACGTGGACACTCAAAGCCAACTGGAAAATTGCTTTCGATGTGAACCTCGAGTCGTATCACGTTGACTATTTACATCGTGACACTTTGTCAAACTTGGTTTTACACAATCCCATTTACGACAGTTTCGGCAAACATGCCCGTTGGGGATTCCCGACAACCGGAACTGAAAAGGTTGTCGACCTTCCCGAAGAACACTGGCCACCAACAATGCCTGTCAGCATCATTCACACGTTGTTCCCCAGTGTTGTTTTGCTTGAAACTCCGGTGAGCTGTCAAATGTTCCGCGTCTACCCCGGACGCAATGTCAACGAATGCACCGTCGACCTCACTGAGGCTTCATTGAAGCCCATCGCCAACGAAGAAGATCGCGAGGCCCGTCAGCGCGGTGCAGATTTTGCGGCACTTGTCGTGGGTACCGAAGACTTTCCGGCCGCCGAGCAGTGTCAACGTGGCGCAGAAATTGGTCTCACCAACTTTAACTTTGGTAGCAATGAGCCAATGCTGCAGCACTGGCATCGCACCTGGCAGCACGCTCTCGACAACGCATAACTTCTACGAAAGTCACTTCACTTCATGAATACCCCAAATGTCATTTCAATTATGCAGGCGCTCGCCGACAAGGCTGCCGAAAATCCCAATCGCACCGCAATTACTTGCGGTGATGAATCGGTGACTCGTGCAGAGCTAGAAGCACGCACGAATCGCTTGGCACGCGCCTATGCCGAACGCGGAGTTTCATACGGCAATTTCGTCACCGTCGCCTTGCCCAACTCGGTTGAATTTTACGAAGCGTGTATTGCTGCATGGAAGCTTGGTGCGATTCCACAACCGGTGAGTTACCGTTTGCCAAACCGCGAGCGCGAAGCCATCGTTGAACTTGCCGATTCAGCGCTTGTCGTTGGTGCCGAGCAATCGGCCCATCCTGGCCGTGTCACATTGCCCGCGCATTTTGATGCCTCGGCTTACGATGATTCACCTTTGCCAGATGTGACTTCGCCCGCAATGAAGGCACCAACGTCAGGTGGTTCAACCGGACGACCCAAATTGATCGTTGCTGGTGATCCCGGCATCGTCAGCGTGGGTGCACCAGGCATGGGTCAGCGCGTTGACGGAGTCGTGTGCATTCCTGGACCGCTATACCACAATGCTCCCTTCTCGTTTGGTGCTGGTTCGCTTTTTCATGGCAACCATTTAGTTCTGTTGCCGCAGTTTGATGCCGAAGCAACATTGGCTGCGGTCGACAAGCACAGCGCCGATTGGATCTTGTTTGTACCAACCATGATGTCGCGTATCTCACGTTTGCCTGAAGATGTGAAGAACAAGTACGACCTCTCTTCGCTCTCAACTGTTTGGCACATGGCAGCGCCCTGCCCACCATGGTTGAAGGAAGAATGGTGCAACTGGCTCGGCGGCGAAAAAATCATGGAGCTCTACGCCGGAACTGAAGCGCAGGCCGTCACAATCATTCGTGGCGATGAATGGTTGGCCCACCGCGGTTCAGTTGGTCGTTGCGTTACTGGCGAAATGAAAGTTCTCGACTCAGAGACTTACGAAGAGCTTCCTCGCGGAACCATCGGCGAAATCTTCATGCGCAATACTCGCGTGACGTACAAGTACCTCGGAGCCGAGGCCCGTAAATCGCCTGACGGCTGGGAAAGTCTCGGAGACATCGGCAAGATTGACGAAGAGGGCTACATCTATCTCACCGATCGTCGTGGAGACATGATCTTGTCGGGTGGAGCCAACATCTATCCAGCCGAAGTTGAGGTTGCCTTGAGCGAACATCCCGATGTGGTGTCATCGGCAGTTATTGGCTTACCCGATGAAGATTTGGGTAATCGCATTCATGCGCTTGTACAGGTGTCAAAGCCGATTGACGAAGACCAACTACGTACATTCCTGAGCGATCGACTCGTTCGCTACAAGGTGCCACGCACGTTTGAGTTCACGAGCGACGCAGTTCGCGACGACGCCGGCAAGGTACGTCGCTCGGCCTTGCGCGACGAACGCTCGTAATCAATCAGCAGAATTTGACGGGCAAAGATTGAATGCCGCGCACGAATGATGCGTGGCTATACACCGGCTGATAATTCGGGTCGGCGAATTCAATAGTGTTCGTCCGCTTGAATAGTTCGGTGTAGATCGAGCGCAGCTCTAGTCGAGCCAAACTCGCACCCAGGCATAGGTGCGGTCCCCAACCAAAAGCAATATGTGGGTTCGGACTACGCGTCACATCAAACGTATGTGGCTCAACAAACAAGTCCTCATCGCGATTAGCGGCGGTGTAGTTCATGACGACTTGTGAACCCTGCGGAATCTTGACTCCACGAATTTCAACTTCTTCGGTCGTGACCCTCACCATGTTGACGATCGGCGTGACCCACCGCAGGCATTCTTCAATCGCTCGCTCAAGATCTTCAGGTGACCGTCGCGCAATCGCCATCTGTTCGGGGTTGCGAATCATTGCTTCAAGGCCGCCCGTGATGACATTACGAGTCGTCTCGTTGCCACCAACTAACAGCAACAGGGCGTTTCCAACGACATGCTCATCGTCCATGCCGCTGCCGTCTTCAGTAGCGACAACGAGTTTGCTCACCAAGTCGTCGCCCGGATTCTTTTTGCGTTGTTCAATGACTTCAGAAATGTATACGTAGTACTCAAAAGCCGCGTTGACGACATCGTCGGTGACGTACTTGGGGTCGTCGGCACCATTAATCATGGCATCGCTCCAGTGTTGCAACTTGTCGTAGTCGCTTTCGGGCGCACCGAGCATTTCACCAATCAAAGTCATCGGCAATGGTCGCGCAATATCGGCAACGATGTCGCAGGACCCGCGAGTAACAGCAGCATCAACTAAGCGACGGGCAACTTCTTCAACATGAGTTTGGTATGCCGCCATTTGACGCGGGGTAAAACCTCGAGCGACAACACGGCGTTGATCGGCATGACCTGGGTCATCACTATCAATCATTGACGGCTGCACAATGCCATTGGGACGAGAACCAATGATGCCACTGGCGAAAATTTGGGCTTGGCGTTCGGCCAAGCGAATGTCCTCAATCTTGGTCAATGCCCAAATGCCATTGACATCTTGATAAACCGGCTCATTTCGGCGAATCCACTCAAGAGTCGGAAACGGATCGTTTTGGTACATGTCACGGTCAAGAATGTTTACCCTCACGTATTGCACCTTAGCCATAAAGATGCGTGCGATAAAAGGGCACGTCACAGTCGAAAGGCGCAACTTTGGCCACCAGACCAGCCAAAATAGACACGTGAATCGTTTGACATCTCTCTCGCTTGCCACTGCTCTTGTTTTTGTGACCATTGGCTGTTCTAACCGTGGTGAAGAAACTGCACCTCTTGAAACTTCGGTTGCACCAACCGATGCACCAGCAACTGACTCGACAAGCGAAACCACGCTCGCCCCCGAGTCACCAACTGTGATGTTTGGTGACCTTGAATCTCCTTGTGGCCCAGCGATTGACGGCATTACCCCAATTGTCACCGCCAACGAAAATGGTGGATCGGCTGATGCCATTCAAGTAGCAACGCCTTCAGATAAAGGAAACTCGTTCGTTCCCGGACTCAACGGCGAACTTTACGATGCGGGCATTGCATTTGAAGGATGGTGTAATGCTCAAGGCGGCATCGCTGGAATGCCATTGAAGGTCATTGATGCTGATGCCAAACTTTTTGAGGTTCCGGTGCAGATGGAAAACGTTTGCTCAAATGCGTTCGCCATGGTCGGCGGCGGTTGGGCGATGGACGATCAAGAATTCCCGCGCTTCCACGAGTGCGGAATGATCGATATCGCTGGTTTCGTGGTGACGGCAGGCAAATCACAAGCTGACAATACGTATTCTCCGAGTCCTAACCCTTCAAACAAAAAAGATGAAGGCTGGTTCAAGTGGGCGGTCGCTGCCTATCCAGAAGCGATGCAACATTTTGCAACTGTCTACAGTGACATCCTTACTGCACAAGTTGTTGAGCAGCAATACCGCGAAGCCGCGGCCATTATTGGCGGAGTCACCGTCGTTGACCAAGTTCCGTACAGTTCAGTCGGTGAAACTTCTTGGTTGCCCATTGCACAAAGGCTGAAAAATAGTGGCGTACGTGCAATCAGCCTGGTGGGAGTGCCCGAAGTTCTTCCGCAACTTACAAAGGCGCTCCAAGAACTTGGTTACAAACTCGATCTCATTATGGTTGATGCCGGTTTTTACGCTGATGTCCTCATCAATAATGGCGGGGATAGCGTTGAAGGTGTCGTCGTACGTACAGGTTTCTCATTATTTGAAGAAGCTGACCGCGTACTTGCTGTTCGGGATTATCTCGACATGATGAAGACATACCGCCCAGATGGCAAAGTTGCGGGCCTTGGTATGCAAGGAACATCAGCTTTCTTACTCTTTGCAACAGCTGCAAAGAATTGCATTGTTAATAACGCTGGTGTCCTGAGCCGCTCATGCATCATTGAAGAAGTCAGCAAAGTTGATGAGTGGACGGGTGGCGGACTACATGCGCAAGCAAGCCCTGGCACCAATACTTCAAGTCCGTGCTACCAAATGATCACGATCAAAGATGGCCAATTCACTCGTCTATATCCACCGCTCAATCCAACCGACGCCGATCGCGCACTCATTCCAACAGCCACAATCACCGATGAAGGTTGGGCTTGTGATGAATCAACTTTGATTGAACTGATAGGTGATTACGGCGATGTCAGTATTGGAAAAATCGCCAAGTAAATCAGATCTTTTCAACCTGAACTTGAGTGTCGTAAAACGACACTCCTCCGCCATAGGTAGCCAATAAATCATTGGTCAAAGCATTGACCGTCTTTGTATCTTTCGTGCGGTCACCTACCCAGCCAAATGGAACGACAACTAGACCAGGACGCACGCGACCACCATTTGCTGCGACTCGCGCGACAACATCTAATTCACCCCGCTGGTTGAATACACGCACCCGGTCGCCATCGGCGATCCCGCGCTGTGTTGCATCAACCAGATCAAGTTCGCAAAACATTTCACCCTCGGGGTTCGCGTGATGCGGTAAGTGCGAATATGTCGAATTCAAAAAGCGCACATGAGTTTTGGGCGACATCAACGACAACGGATACTCAGCTTGACCAGTTGGATCACTCGCCATTTCTTCGCCCACCAGATACGTCGGCAATGCCGGCAAGCCAACGACCGGCAGCCCATGATTGATCAACATCGCTTTGCCAGAAGCCGTTTCAAAACCGCCATGTGCGTACGGCAATAAGTCAACGGGCAACGACAACCGAATGAAACCATCAGTTTTCAATTGCTCTACATCTAAATCATGTAACGCGCTGATGATTAATGACTCATCATTTTCAAAAAGTTCAGGTTCGGTGAAACCACACGCTGCTGACAAGCGTCGCCATAATTCGGTGTTGGCAACACTTTCACCCAACGGCTGAATCGCCTGATGATTCCAGCCCAAATAGAGATGGCCCCAAGATGGGACAACATCTTGTTGTTCAATTTGCGTACAAGCCGGGAAAATGACATCGGCATACTTTGCAGTGTCTGTCATGAACTGTTCAGAAACCACCGTGAACAAATCTTCTCGCTCAAGTCCGTGACGAACCAACTCGGTGTTCGGTGCAGTGACCAGCGGATTGCCGTTGTAAACGAACAACACCTTCACGGGTGGAGCAAGTGTTGTGTCGTTGAGCACCCGACCGATGTGATTCATACTCAACGACCGACGCTCTTTGCCCGCACTCAGTGATGGAACATCAAAGACTGAATCATCCACATTTGTTGCCGCATACGAACCGACACTCCGCGAGAACCCGCCACCCTTATGGCGCCATGCTCCAGTGAGCATGGGCAGACACGTGAGAGTACGGAAGAACATAACTCCGTGCTCTCGATGCTCGGCTCCAATGAGCGAGCGAATAAATGCGGGTCTGGTGGTTCCGTAATCGCGCGCCAAAGACTCGATTTCGTCGACAGAGATACCGCATACTTCGGCAGCCCGAGCAGGTGCCCATTGCAAAACTTGTTCTTTCAGTTCGTCAAAACCTTCGGTGTACTGCGCGATGTAATCGGCATCGGTCAATTCGTCACGAATGAGAATGTGCATCACCGCCAGCATCAAGGCGACATCGGTGCCAGGTAACGGCTGAATAAAAACATCAGCGGCTTCGGCCGTGATTGTTTTCAATGGATCAATCACGACAACTTTGGCGCCATTGGCACGAGCCTTTTCAATGAAAGGCCACAAGTGTCGATTCGCCAAACGGGTATTTGTTCCCCACAACAAGATCAATTGCGAATATTGAATATCCATCGGATCATTCGCTAAAGGCGATCCGAGTGTCAGTGTCGATCCGACCATGGCGGTTGCTCCACACAACGAATCAACTTGGCGCGATGCACCAACCTTGGCGAAGAATCGTCGGTCAAGCGAATTCATTTGAATCAGACCTTGCGTGCCTGCCGAACCCCAAGGCATCACGGCCTCGCCACCAAACTCGGCCGATACTTCATGGACCCGCGAAGCCACTAGATGTAACGCTTCATCCCAAGAAGCTTGACGGAACTCTCCAGTCCCCTTGACTCCAGTTCGAATCAGGGGATGCAAAATACGGTCGGGGCTATAGACGCGATCTAAAAATCGGTTGACCTTGGGGCATAGTTCGCCTTGTGAATAGGGATGCTGAGCATTACCCCGCATTTTGACGGCCACGCCGCCCTCAACCGTGACTTCCCAGCCACAAGTATCGGGACAGTCGTGATGACACGTGCCTAGAACAACATGGGATTGAACAACATGGGATTCAATGCTCTGCACAGAAGTCATGTTTCTATTCTGCCAGCAAGTGACTCGCCCGTGATCAGGGTTTATGATCTTGAGAGAATTACTTGGCTCCTTGGGGGAAATTATGTTGAACGAAGCTCTTGACCGCTCACTCATCACCGACTTGTTGTCGCGTTATACCTGGGCCTTAGTCGACCGCGATTGGGATGCTTGGCAGAAAGTCTTCACTCCCGACGCCCATGTTGATTATTCAACCGCTGGCGGACCAGTAGGTTCACCAGCTGTGGCTGCCGAAACATTCAGCGGCATGATGTCGATGTTTGATGTGTCGCTTTCGGCCGGTGGCAATGTGGCTATTACCTTTGAAAACGACGACACCGCCAAAGTTCGTTCGGTGTACACGATGACGATGCGTATCCCCGGCGATCAACCGACTTACATGCAGGCCAGCGGTTGGTACAACGACACCATCGTGCGCACCGCAAGCGGTTGGCTCATCAGCAATCGTTTTGAACAACTCGCTTACGTCAAATAAGCCTGATCATGCCGTTACCTTCAAAACGCAATCCCGAAGAACTTGCCCGCACGCTCGAAACTTGGTTCAGCAAACAGTTTGGTCATGCCTGCACAATCACCGATGTCGGAATTCCCGAAGGCACCGGAATGAGCAGTGAGACTTTGCTTTTCACTCTTCACCACAATGGGCTCGTTGAACCAGTTGTTACTCGTCTCAACCCCGACATGAACGACTGGCCCGTTTTTCCGATCTATGACATGGCCGCTCAAGCCGGAGCCATGCAACTCGTTGGCAATAACAGTGATTTGCCTGTTCCGAATATTCGGTTTCTAGAAACTGATACATCAATATTGGGTTCGCCTTTCTTGGTGATGGATCGCGTGACTGGTCGGGCATTGCCTGACATGCCGCCTTACGTCTTTGGCGGCAGTTACATGGACGCCATGTCGGTTGACGAACGACGTGAACTTGGTCGTGAAGTGGCGCGTGTTCAAGCTCGAATCCATGCCATCAATTTGTCAACAGCAAAAGGGGACGTGTCGTTTTTGCCTTCGCGCGATGGCGATGCAATGGATCGCTTACTTGCCGAGCAACGCGCCTACTACGACTGGGCACGCGGAGATCTTCAATTACCGGTGATCGAACAAGCACTTTCGTGGCTTGCCCGTCACAAACCCACCAACCCCGGTCCGACCGTTATCAACTGGGGCGATGCGCGACCTGGAAACATTTTGTTTGATGGCCTCACGCCCACTGCAGTTCTTGACTGGGAAATGGTCAATGTTGGCCCGGCCGGAGTCGACGTCGGCTGGTTGATTTTCATGCATCAGTTCTTTCAGTCACTCGCTGATGTTTTCGAGATGCCCGGCTTCCCCGAGTTCTGTCAGACCGACGACATCATCGAGGCATACGAGAGTGCAGGCGGACGACACATCGAAGATCTCAATTGGTACATCGTCTACGCGAGTTTGCGCTTTGCTGCCGTGGCAATTCGGACATCACTTCGTGGAGTCGCATACGGCGAACGCGAAATGCCCGATGACCCTGAAGACCTCATCATGCATAAGGCCATGCTTTACGAGCAAATTTCTCAGCAACCATCTTGATGATTCAGAAAAATCAAAGCCGAGGCAGTTCCAGTCAGCAGCTATGGGCATTGACCGGCTTGATTGCTCTTGTTATGAGTGCGTGTTCGCAGTCTTCTGAAACCACATCGAATTCTCAAACCTCCACGATTGCCGAGAGTACATCCACGCTGCCACTGCCAGCCGAAAGTACCAGTACCACTTCCCCGAAAACGACAACAACTACCATTTCAAAACTTCCACCGCTACCCAACTTTGATCCTCTCCGTCCTACTTCAGAACTTGAGAAGCTTGATCTGAAATTAACTCCAGTTGCCGACATCCCACTTGCTTTAGGCATGGCTTGGAGTGAAGAACAACAATATTTCTACGTCATCACTCAAAAGGGCGAAGTATTCCGTACTCCTCCCGATTTTTCAACAGTTGAACTAGCAATAGACTTAGTTGATCAAGTCACTCCCTACACTTTCGAATCCGAGCGAGGAATGACAGGCGTTGCGATTAGCCCAATCGATGGCCGGCTCTTCTTGACATATAACGATCTCAACAAAGACACAAATATCGTGTCGTACGATTTCAATAATGGAATGCCCGATCCTCTAACCCGTCGACTAATTCTCTTTGTCAAGCAACCAGGCATGGGCCATAAAGCCGGGAATTTAATTTTTGACGAGAGCGGGTCGCTCTATATATCGCTAGGTGATGGCGGCGGAACTAAAGGAGCCACGTCACAGGACTACACATCCTTGCTTGGGAGCATTTTAAAAATCATTCCAAATATTGATAGCGATGGCTACACCATTCCCACCGACAACCCATTTGTCGATGACCCAACGCGCGCGCCAGAGATTTACGTCAAGGGACTTCGTCAACCCCATCGGTTTGCGTTAAACCACGCCAACGGGGATATTTACATTAGCGATGTAGGCGAAAGTACACATGAGGAGCTGAATTATCTTCCCGCCGGTACCTCCGGAGTCAATTTTGGATGGCCTTTTATGGAGGGACTTGAGCAACGAAAGAACGGAGGGATGTACGAATTCACTCCTCCGATTTATGAATTCGCACACCCGAATTGGATTGCCATCATCGCAGGCTTCATCTACCACGGAGAAAAAATAACGAAGATGAAAGGCGCTCTTCTTTTCGGCGACATGGCAGGAAAACTGTGTCTTCTTGGGAGCGATGGAATCACCGTTCTCAATATTTCGGAAAGTGGAAACATCCTCACATCCTTCGCCGAAGGACCCGATGGAGAGCTTTATAGTTTGAGCCGACTTGAGGGTGTCAAGCGAATTGACCCCGCCTAATTCTTGAATGAGTTAGTTCTTCAGTAGTTCTGGGCGCATCGTCGCAACTTGACGTCGAATGCCTTCGCGCCAATCAACCGATGACTGAAAACCAACGTCATGCAGTTTCTGCAAGTCGGGAACAATGGATGCAATCGTTGCCGTTGTCGGATTAAACGTCGGCACGATTCCGGTTAGTTGACCCATCTCTTCGCACCAATCTTCAATAGATACCAACTGATCTCCGCCCCAGTTCACAATCTCGGCACCCGTATTTGCATACGAGAGCAGATACGGAATACTGCGATTGATGTCGTCGGCATGGATAGGCGTATAAGTCGTTGGTTGATCAACGTGCACTGGCACTGGGATATTGCGTTCCATCATCATCAAGTGGAATGACATCCAACCGTATGCATCACCGTACGGAACATTCAGCCGAGCGATCACCGTCGGTACTCCGAGACGTTTTGCTGTGTGCTTCACGAGTACTTCACCGGCAATTTTTGAAATGCTGTATGTCGGCATTCCGGGCATCGGGCGATGGCTATCACCAAGAAGATCGGTCTCTTTACGGGCTTCACCATGCTTTGGTTCATAGACCGCGGTTGACGAGCAGTGGAAGAACGACAACTTGTCACTTTGATTTGCGGCAGCTTCTAAGAGATCGGCACTGCCATGCGCGTTTGACGCGAATGCTTCATCGAAGTTGCTGCTCTTCGCCACCGCAAAGTGCAAAACCAGATCAAGATCACTTGGCACTTCGTCGAGCCTGCCTTTTTCTAAATCGATGCTGACTGTTTGTACACCATTGTCATGCCATGGCTGACGCTGTGCCGGGTCTTTGAAACGTGCCGCACCGTAAACCGTGTTGCCTTGAGTCGCAAGTGATTCAGCAAGTGGGCCAGCGACCCATCCAGTGACGCCAGTGACCAAAATCTTTTTGCCAGTTATTTGCTCCACAGAAGTCACCACAATTCGTCGGTGTAGGCGTCAGTTCCGAACACGGTGTTCTTGAATGGGCTCGTCCATAAGTGCTTTGCGAGTCCACTTGATTCAAGATCGGCACCAAATTTTGCATAGCCATCTTTCCATTCGGCGGCGGGATCATGATCAACAAAATGGATTTGCATGAAACGTTGATCTGCCTTCGGAACACGTGGCACATCCGGCGGCGCATCATCAAGCAATGGCAACAACGTTGAGTAATTGAAAACATCAGGTCCCCACGATGACGCGAACGCACGTGGTGCCCAATTGTTTTGCATCCAATCGCTCATCTGTGCGTGAGTCACGCCTTCGTTTAACTCGCCAACATTGACAATGATGCCGGGGTAACCGCGGTCGAGCGCCAATTCGATATTGGTGGTGGTTTCGGTGCGAGTCATTGACCATTGGTTGCCGTACAACTGGGTGTGAATATGGGTGCGCTCGGCGAACATACGGCCAGTGGCATGCAGATTCTTAACCGTGTCCACGCTCCAACGATTCCAGTCATCATGGTGACCTTTAAGCACCCAATAAATGGCGAGGTACGAACCCGACATCGGGTCTGGGCTCATTGGCGAATCAGCGGGATAACGCAGGGCCTTGAGGTCACGCGTCGAGACAAAGCGATCTCCGGCGAACGAGTAGGCACCAACGAGTACGCCACCATAGAAGTGATCTCGTTCGTACCAACGGTTGTATTCAACTTCGTGGCCCTTAGTGGGCTCGACCATCGTGAACAACAAGGTTCCAAGTTCAATTGGGTACTTCTTCATAACTCCCCCTTCAATGCACCACCAGTGCATTGCTTGAGCAAATTGTAGATGTTTCTTACTCGGTATCAATTATCAATGACGAGATTTGGTTCTTCGGTGAGAATCCACTGAATGTTTGACGAGTCCATGAACTTTTCAATGTCTTCCATGACTAACGGAAAATCAGGTTCGCTCATATGAGCATTGAACTGATCTGCCGAATCAAAGATCTGAATCGTGACTCCGTCAAACGCTGGCTCATGACGGCTACCTTCGGCGGGCCATACGGCTGGATGTTGTTCGTAACGTCGAACATATTTTGCAGCCGAACAATTCTTGATCAGTGGTCCGTGAATGTTGAACCAGTAATCAAGAAATTCTTGATGAGTTGTTCCGGGCTTGCGCTTCAGAAGAGTGACGAGTCGAATCATGGTCGTGCCTTTCGTATTATTAAATTTCTATTACAAACCTAAGAATGATCCACCATCGCAGATGATGGTTTGCCCCGTGACGAACGAAGAATCGTCGCTCGCCAAAAAGAGCGCGACCGAGCCAATGTCGTCGGTGATATCGCCAACACGGCCAAGGGGCGTACGTGCCTCAATGGCTCGTTGAAGCGCCGGATTGCGATCAAATGCGGTCAATAACGCCGGACTTCCAGCGACTGGACCAATGCAATTCACCGTGATGCCAAATTCTCCCCATTCGCGGGCCAGGCTCTTAGCGATTGCCCGCTGAGCGGCCTTGGCTGGCGAATAGAGCGGGATATTCGCGCTGCCCTCAACGCCTGACGGAGACGTAATCAAAATGAGCCGTCCTCCGCCCTCGCCTTTTGGTCGGGCGGACGATGCAATGAGATGGGGCATCGCAGCACGCGCGCAAAAAAGACTGGCCCAGACGCCCGTACGCGACATCGGCGTCCAATGCTTATCGATTTGCGCTTTTTCTAACTTGTGTGGAATCCCGCCCATGAATGCGTTGTGCACCATGACATCAAGGCGACCGAATTGCTGAACGGTGCTTGCGACACACGCAGCAACAGATTCTGAAACCGAAACATCAGTGACGATGCAGACTGCCCGTCCGCCTGCAGAACGAATTGACTCAACTACTGGTTCGCCGGTCTCGGCACGACGGGCCGCAACGACAACGGTCGCTCCTTCTTGAGCTAAACGACGGGCAATTCCCTCGCCCACACCTTGACCCGCTCCCGTCACAATGGCAACACGATTTTCTAATCGGCGAGCATTCACATCCACAGTCCTCCATCACAGACGATGGTTTGGCCGGTGATATCACGAGAAGCTTCGCTACACAACCAAGTCACAACCCCAACCGGGCTCACTTCGTTGCTCAGTGATCGAGGGGCAATCGCGACAGGCCCAGAAATGTTTGCATCGATCAAGAACCAATGCGGCTCAACAGCAACCGCATTCACCGTGATCCCGCTTGCTCCCCACTGGCGCGCTGCAGACTTCACCAAGATGCGCGCCGATTCGGCCAGCGCAGCTTGAGGCGCGTAACAAGATCCACCCGACATGCCAGTGGTGGGCATGACTACAACAATGCGCTCACAATTCGTGAAGTGCGCTTCTTGAAGAGCAAGGATGACTCGTTGCATGGGTTGCTCATAGATCTCATCAATGTGCGTATCGGTCAATTCGGTCAGGCTTGAAATTGAGTTTTCCCCATTGAGATCAACAACTATCACCGCACTACGTGTATCAGAATGCACCCCATCGCGAAGAACTTGCGCAAGCGCTCCCTCGCCCGACACTTTCACACTCATGAAATCCCAGTTCCTGTATTCAAATGCGCCGAAATATCACCATGAGCGTCAACAAGCATGATGCGTTGAGAAAACGCCCATTCGCCTCGCGCATTTTTTGCAAACTCATCGTGATAACGCCCCGATGCCACAACCTGTAACGGTAATTCATCAGGCACATTTTGCAGAACTGTGAATTGCGAGCGGGTTCGGACCGAGCTCGGAGAGTCTGCCTCAAGAATTGTATTGGTCACGAGGTGTTTGGTTCGTGGGATCCCCGCGTAAGTCTTGACGAAGTGATGGAGCACTGCCCCCACTTGTGCGCCAGGAACCGGCGGTTGATCTGGCCCAGCCATGTAAACCGGCGCTTCTGCAAAAAGTTTGGACACCCCATCAAAATCGCCGGCGTCAATCCGTTCGGCATACGAGTACAACAAATTGAGGATTGCTCTTTCATCTCCGTAATTCAGCATGTTGACACCGTAGACCAACTACGGTGAAGGTGTGGCTGACAACATTGAAGACCCCACCCCTATTGGCAACGTTTGGCCGATGGCGGGCGAACAAACCGACGAACTCGTGCGCGCGGCTTTCCCCTTACGACTCGGGCTCGCCGAAGGCAAAGTAGCGCTCGTGACTGGCGCAGGACGCGGTATTGGTGAAGCCACTGCCCGACTCTTCGCAGTCGAAGGTGCTGCCGTCGTCGTTTGTGACATCGACGGAGACGCGGCTCAGGCCGTTGTGCGGTCGATTCAAGAACGTGGTGGCGAAGCATTCGCGGTGGCGGCCGACCTCACCAAAGAAGACGACGTCGCCGCCGTTATTAACTCGGCAATCGACAATTACGGTCGACTTGACTGTGCGGTCAATAATGCTGGCGTCAGTGGAAGGTTCGGTTCATTTATCGACCTTCCGTTGCATGAGTGGCAACACATGATCAACGCCAATCTCACAAGTGTCTTTTTGTGTCTCAAGTACGAACTCGGCGTTATGGCAGCCCAAGGTTCTGGGGCAATCGTCAACGTGTCTTCTGGCGCCGGTGTCGTTGCGGCTCCTGGTTTGCCTCACTACACCGCAGCCAAGCACGGCGTACTTGGGCTCACCAAGTGTGCAGCGCAAGAGTTTGCCGCCAAAGGTGTGCGTGTGAACGCGATTCTTCCTGGCACAACGCGCACCCCAATGATTGAAGGTTTCATCAATGGTGATCCTAAGATCGAAAAAATGGTCAGCCGCGGAATCGGCCGTGGGTATTTAGGCGAGCCATCCGAAATTGCCGAATCAGCCGTTTGGCTATGCAGTGATCGAGCCAGTTTTGTATGTGGCGAATCGTTGTTGGTTGACGGCGCAACTGTCTGCCGCTAAAACTCTCTCTACGCCCAGGAAGATAGAACTTCGGCCACACTGTGTTGGCCAGAATGACAAGGCACTCCTGCTTTAGCTTCGGTTCGTGAAAATCGTGGTGCTGCCTGGGCTTGAACGACTCCGTTGATCGTGACGACTGTTCCGCGCGCTGCCGTATGAGGATGCGTTGCGACTTCACTTGGCGATAACACGGGCGCGAAGCACGCATCTGATCCATCAAAGATTGCTTCCCATTCGGAGCGAGTCTTTGATTGAAAAACTTCGGCCATACGAACTTTTGCAGATTGCCAAACTTTACGGTTGTTCTGTTCGGCCGGTTGCAGCAAAGCATCATCCGCAACACCGAGATGGTGAACAAGTTCGGCATAAAACTGTGGCTCGATCGCTCCAACTGACACCCATTTGTGATCGGAAGTTTCGTAGACGTTGTAGAAATGTGATCCACCATCGAGGTGATTCGTTCCGCGTTCGCCCCAAAATCCATTAGTGAACGCAGAGAAAAATGGCCCAAGAATCATGGCTGCACCATCAACCATCGCTGCATCAATCACCTGTCCCCGTCCGCTGCTGAAACGTTCAACAACTGCGCAAGCAACTCCCATTGCCAATACCAAACCTCCACCGGCAAAGTCGCCAAGCAAATTGATTGGTGGAGTGGGTGGCTGACCCTCGTAACCAATGAGATGCAACGCTCCCGACAACGAGATGTAGTCAATGTCGTGCCCTGCTGTATGGGCCAGCGGCCCGTCTTGTCCCCAGCCAGTCATACGGCCATAAATCATCCGTGGATTACGTTCACATACAACATCAGGTCCGATACCGAGACGCTCACATACGCCTGGTCGAAATGGGTCAATGAACACATCGGCACGATCGGTGAGATCGAGCAAAGTTGCAATATCGGTTGGACTCTTTAAGTCGAGCGCAATGCTGCGCTTACCGCGCATCATCGGATTTGTTGGAAGACGATCGCGGTTGACGCGTGCAGCAACTTCGGGTCGTTCAATCGCAATGACATCAGCACCGAGGTCGGCCAAAATCATTGCCCCGTAAGGGCCTGGTCCTTGACCAACGAGTTCAATGACCCGTATTCCTTGCAGAGGACCAGCCATCGTGCTCAGCCTGCAATACCAGCGTCGGTCATTGCCTGCTGCTTGGCCCAGCGATAATCACTTTTGCCGGCTGGTGAACGCACCATTTGATCGACCAAAGTGAGCTGACGCGGAACCTTGTAACCCGCAACATGAGCACGGCAATGTTCTTGCACGCTTTCTAACGTTGGCGATGTGCCAGGGCGAGCCTGTACTACTGCTGCGACGCGTTCTCCCCAACGATCATCGGGAATTCCAACAACGACCGCATCAAATACTTCAGGATGCGCCTTCAAAGCATTTTCGACTTCTTCGGGGAAAATCTTTTCGCCACCACTGTTGATGCAGACCGAACCGCGTCCGATCAAGGTGATCGTTCCATCTTCTTCAAGACGAGCGAAGTCGCCGGGGATCGCGTAACGCCTTCCATCAGGTGCAGTTACAAATGTTGCTGCCGTCTTTTCTGGGTCTTTGTGATATCGCAATGGAATATTTCCTGCACGCGCCAATCGTCCCATTTCGCCTGGTTTTACTGGCAATAAATCATCACCAAGCACAACCGAGTCGCGAGCAGCCTTCACGGTTGGTCCGCCTTTTGACTTCATTCCCTTACCGACCATCGTGATTCCGTTGGCTCCGCCTTCGCTTGAACCAACTGCATCGGTGATGACGACATTCGGAAAAAGATCAATGAATTGTTCTTTACATGACTGCGAGAAGAGAACCGCGCTTGAACTCACCGCAAACAATGATGAGAGTTCGTGTTTGTCGGTGTTGTCAGCGATGTAATCCAGTAACGGACGAGCCATTGCATCACCGGTGATCATGATCAAGTTGGCCTTTTCGTTTTCGACCGTGCTCCATACATCTTCAGGATCAAACTTGCCGCGCAAAACTACCTTGTTGCCGACAAAACTCTGGGCCATCACGCTCCATTGAGAAGCACCGTGCATCAATGGGGGCAACGGATATGACACCAATGGGAAACCCTTACGTCCCTTTTCAACGAAACCCTCTGGTGACGAAACTTTGTCGCCGCTCATGAGGTCAATACCGCCGCCGAGAGCCATCACCACGTCGCCGTGACGCCACACAACACCTTTGGGCATTCCGGTCGTTCCGCCTGTAAACAAAAGGTAGATGTCATCATCAGAACGTGGCGCAAAATCACGAGCGTCGCTATTGCTGCCCAAAACCTTTTCGTATTCATTTCCAATGACAAGCATCGGCAACTGCGGAGCGACTGAACGAGCTCGATCAATATATTCGGGTTCGACGATGAGGTATGTCAGATCGGCGTTATCAAACAAGTAGGCAAGTTCATCTTCGACATAGCGATAGTTGATGTTGACCCAGACTGCGCGAATCTTAAAAATCGCCCACAGCGCCTCAACCCACTCGACACGATTGAGGGCGTAGATGCCCACATGATCGCCAGGCTTAATTCCTTGTGACTGCAAGTGGTGTGCCAACTGATTAGCCCGACGATCCATCTCAGCAAATGTGCGACGAGTGCGCTCGTCCACGATGTAATCGCGGTCTGGCCATTCATCAACTGCCGCTTCAAAGAGGTCGGCGAGGTTATAAGTCGTTGCTGGCATATGTGTGTGCTAGCACATCGCGGTCGATGAAGCCGAACCACCGCGCTGCGTAGTAGAAGATAAGGAAGCAATTTGACATCTACTAAGGAGAAATCATGTCTGGCACCGAGCATCTTTTGACCGAAGTGGTGGGACACACATTGGTGGTCACCATGAACCGACCCGAAGCCAAGAATGCCCTCAGTCCCGCAATGATCGTGGGCTTGGCCGATGCTTGGGTTCGACTCAACGACGACGATGACATCCGCTGCGCGATCTTGACTGGGTCTGGCGGGTCTTTCTGCACCGGTATGGACCTCAAGGCCCGCGCGAATGACGATGCGGGTCCCAACCCCTACCAAGAGCGCTGGGCCGCCGACCCCGATCTGCATTGGAAGGCGTTGTTGCGGCACTACCGCATACGTAAGCCGTTGATCGCTGCTGTTGAGGGATACGCCGTTGCTGGCGGAACCGAGATCTTGCAAGCAACTCATCTTCGTGTGGCTGGCGAGAGCGCGACGTTTGGAGTGTTCGAAGCAAAGCGTGGATTGTTTCCTGTCGGAGGAAGCACAGTTCGATTGCAGCGTCAGATCGGATACACCAATGCGCTCGAGATGTTGCTCACTGCACGCGGATACACGGCGGCTGAAGCCAAAGAGATCGGTTTAATTGGACACGTGGTACCCGATGGTCAAGCCATGACCAAGGCTCTCGAGTTGGCCGAGATGATTTGTGCGAATGGCCCTCTTGCGGTTGAGGCGATTTTGAAGTCGGTGCAAGAAACTGCGGCGATGCCCGAAGCCGAGGCCCTCAAGCTTGAGTTTGAAATCGGCTGGCCAATTTTCTCGACGAATGATTCAAAAGAGGGACCGCGAGCGTTCGCCGAAAAGCGCTCCCCCAACTGGACCCGCACCTGACCCCGCCCTCGTCCTTTTTTTCCGCCACTTAGGTGTTTGGCTGCCGCCTAGCGGCAGCCAAACACCTAAGTGGCGGAATTTTTGGGGTTTGAGGTTTGGGGTTGGGGGTTATTTTGCGCTTTAGGGTTTGGTGGAGGAGACGAGCCACATGGCGAAGAACTGGCTTCCGCCGCCATACGCGTGTCCTACGGCCTTCTTGGCACCATCAATCTGATGCTCGCCGGCCTTGCCCATCACCTGCATCGCCGCCTCACCAAATCGCAGCATTCCCGACGCACCAATCGGATTACTCGACAGCACTCCGCCCGACGGATTGACCGGCAGCGAACCGCCCATTTCAGTGACGCCATCTTCAACCCAGCGCCAGCCTTCGTTGCGTGGAGCAAATCCCAGGTTCTCTAGCCACATTGGCTCGAACCAGGCGAACGGCACATACATCTCGACGACATCGATTTCTTCGGCCGGATTCTTGATTCCGGCTTTACGCCACAAATCGGCCGCACACATTTCGCCAGCAACTGGGCTCACTTGTTCGCGACCCGCAAATGCTGTTGGTTCACTGCGCATCGCCGTCGCGTGTACCCAAGCTTTACGGCCCGCATGTTTGTCGGCTCGCTCTTCGCTCATCAACACCAACGCCATTGCACCGTCGCTTGATGGGCACGTTTCAATAAAGCGAATCGGATCCCACAACATCGGAGTCTCAAGAGCTTTCTCGAGAGTCCAATCGGGTTCATGTAAATGTGCATATGGGTTCTTACACGCATTCGTTCGATCTTTCACCGCAACCATTGCACCAATGTGCTTGGGAGCTCCAGAACGACCGATGTATCCACGCACGATCGGCGAGAAGTAACCGCCAGCACCAGCATGCACTGGCATACCGAACGGGATCGGCACACTCAATGCCCACATTGCATTGCCATCACTTTGTTTTTCAAAGCCGATTGTCAAAACTGTTCCGTGAATTCCGGCCATCACATGTTGCGCCGCAACAATTGCTGTTGATCCGCCAACTGAACCAGCGGTGTGAACACGGAACACCGGCTTGCCATGAGCAGCGAGGGCATCAGCCAGCCACAATTCGGGCATTGCTACACCTTCAAGAGAGTCTGGCGCTTTACCAATCACAATCGCATCGACATCAGCGATCGTGATATTGGCATCAGCCAACGCACGGTCGACTGCCTCGCGCACCAAACCAGCAATTGAAACATCAGCACGGCAAGCAGCGTGCTTTGTTTGACCTACTCCGACGACTGCACAAAGTTCAGCCATGTCACTCACCTTCCATGACGCATACCAAATTTTGTTGCAACATCGGTCCACTTGTGCAGTGAGCCAAAACTCGATCGGCCGAACCAGCAAAAATGCTTTCGGCCGCTTCAGCGAAACGCGCAAGACCTGCGGCCATCGCCGGGTTCGCCACCAATGCTCCACCACTTGGGTTGATATGAGTTGATTCACTCAAACCCATTGCGTTTCGCAACAGCAACTCTTGATGTGTGTACGGGGCATGAAGCTCTGCAACATCAATACGGTCTTTAGCGACTCCTGCTTTTTGGGCCGCGATCGCCGCTGAAGAACTTTCGATCATTGAACGAGCGCCCAAACGTTGCGTATCAATGCGGTGATCAATTCCGCGAATCCATGCCGGACGTTCGGCCAAACGACGAGCTACGTCACCGGCGGCCAAGACAACTGCGTTGCACCCGTCTACCGGAGTCGCACAGTCGTGAGCACGCAATGGATTCAGTGTGTACGGCATCGCCAACAATTCATCGACTGACTCGTTACCTTTCGTGAAGGCAACCGCATTGTTACGCGCATCACGTCGACTTCGGGCCGCAACTTCAGCCATCTGTCGTTCGGTTACCACACCAGCTTCAAGACATGCACGTGCCTGCAATGCAGCCAACGCATCAAATCCGGGCTTGAGTGGCGCAACCATGTACGGGTCGGTTTGCAAACTGAGAATTTGGTCAATTGGTCCTGATGTTGTTTTTCCGTTGGAGAAAACGAGCGCAACATCAACTTCGCCAGTTTGAATTTTCACCCATGCTTCATACAGAGCAAGCGCACCGTCGGCCTCAACATGGCTTTCAATAATCGGCGGCCAAGCACCAATTGCATCAACAGCTGACACGAAACTAAAAGGCTGACCACTCATGTAGTCGCATGATCCGTGACACCAGAAGCCAATTTCACTGCGTTCAATTCCGACTTTGTCAAGCAACTGTTGAATCACTGGCAAAAGAATTTCAACTGATGTGAAGGTGCTATTGACTTCACTCGGACGTTGGGCAGTTCCAACGATTGCGATATCTCTTAGCGCCATCAGCTTGCTCCCGATTCTGAACCCATCACGCGATCTGGTTCACCAGTGGGACGAAAGTGTTGAATGTTTTCCAAAGAGGGACCCCACTCTGATTTGTCTTTCCACACTGGTTCAACGCGCATGCCGATGCGCACATCTTCTGCTTCGCACTCTTGAATGAGGTGCTGCATCGAGATGTCTGCACCATCGAGCAAAATTTGCGCAGCCACATACGGCAACTTAATTTTTTGTCCCAAGAACGGAACGTTGACGATGCAAAAAGTTGTGATCGTTCCCTTCGGTCCAACTTCGACATCACCGGCCAAAATTTTGGCGCACTTCGGACACACGCCGTTGCGCGGTGGGAAGTACACAAGCGTGCAACTTGGGCATCGCTTACCTATGAACTTGCCCGCCATCAGACCTGCCAAGTGGCTGGTTGCATTAGGACCGGCCGACCAGTTGTAGGTCACGCCAATTGGTTGACGAAGTCGCACCAATCCATCGGCTTCACTCATGACGCACCTCCCACAACATCGAAACAGGCAATGTCGGTGACGCCGCCTGGTCGATCTTGCGCCCAACGCACTTTCACTTTCGTACCAATCGCAATGTTTTCGGGCGAACCGGCGTCGACGGCATGCAACATCGGGACATCGGCCCCGTCAATCGTGATCAAGGCCCAAGCGAAAGGGTGGCGCAATGGCTGACCCTCAACGGGAGTTGACTGCCAAGCCCACGTCGACACTGTTCCTGTATCGGATAGCGATACCCACTCGGTTAATTGATCACCCGTCAGCGGGTCAAACTCGGCCGGTGGAAAGTACACACGCCCATCAGACCCACGAGTTCCCTCGAGCCGACATTCGGACAACGAAGTGAAGAACCGCGAAAGCAATGTTCCGACTGTTCGTTTATAAGGAAAAGCGACTTCTAGTGGCGCAACAAAGACATCGCCCACTATCGAATGAGATGTAGTTCCAGACACGACAACTTTTTTAGCACGACTCAACAGCTTGATACTTATCGTCGCGCCGATTCTCCTGCTCTTGTTTCGAATCCTCCCTCTTTCTACTTTGGGTCAAGGTTGCTAGTGTCAATAAAGACGTCGGGTCATGGGGATGCCAATGTCATAGGGGGAAGACATGACTCATTCATCGAAATTTGGGCCACTGAACTTTGGCCGCACATTCGCAGCGCTCACCTTGGTCGCACTCGCAACCGTTGGTTGCTCAAATCGCAACAGTGGCGACACCGCCGCAACTCAGGCACCAGCAACCGCAGCACCAGCAGCAACCGACGCACCGTTTGCAACCGACGCACCAGTAACGACAGACGCGCCTACTGGTCCGATGTTCGGAACGATGGCCAGCCCGTGTGGCCCAGCAACAGACACAGGTGTCCCGACGATCGCCGATGGACAAAACGGTGGTGACACCATCAAGCTCGGTACCGCCAACGATCATGGTTATGAAGGCGCACCTGGCACCACTCTCGAAATGCTCGATGCGGCCAAGGCTTTTGCCGGTTGGTGCAATGCCCTAGGTGGCATTCGCGGTCTCCCAATCGAGATCGTCGACCTTGACGGCAAATTGTTCTCGGTTCCGCCATCAATGGAACAAGCATGTAGCGAAGTGTTCGCAATGGCCGGTGGTGGCTGGGTCTTTGATGACCAGATGTACCCACGTTTCCACGAATGCGGAATGATTTCGTTCTCGGGTTATGCCGTCAGTGCAACAGCGTCCATGGCCAACGGAAAGATTCAGCCCATTCCAAACCCGGCAAACGAAAAACCAGCACAGTGGCTGAACTGGGCCAGGGACACCTATCCCGAAGCAATCAAAAAAGCTGCGCTTATCTACGGTGACTTTTTAACAACCAAGAATGTCGCCGATCAATTAGCAGCAACGATGAAGGTTGTCGGTGGATTCGGCGAGCCGTCAATGATTACTTATAACCCCGCTGGCGAAGCTAACTGGACTCCTTTTGCACAAAAATTGAAATCCGATGGCATCACATTCATGTCATTCGTTGGAACTGACTCGAACTTGGTGTTGCTCTACAAAGCAATGCGCGAAGTTGGTTATGTACCTGATGTCGTGCTGAACGATGCCAACTTCTACAGCTCAATGATGGTCGCCGAAGGTAACGCCGCTTCCGACGAAGGCTTCCTCGCCCGAACGATGTACGCGCCTTTTGAAGAAGCCGAAAATTTCCCAGGTATGGCCTCGTATTTAGACATGATGGCGACGTACAACCCAGAGGGGCGTATCGCTGGTCTTGGATTGCAAGCAACGTCTGCCTTGCTGATGTTTGTGACAGCTGCTAACTCGTGTCTTGATAACAACAACAATGTCCTCGAACGTGAATGTGTATTGGCTGAAGGCATGAAGATCACGTCGTGGACGGGCGGTGGCTTGCACAGCGAAACCAATCCTGCTGCCAAGACTGCACCAAAGTGTGGGCTCATCATGGGCGTTAAAGATGGCAAGTGGGCTCGCATTTATCCAGAGGTGGGTTCGGCCGATGACAACGGTGGCGGTTGGCATTGCGACGAAAATGGTGCAGTTGAAATCGTCGGCGACTTCGGTGATGTCACGTCGGGCGTTGACCCGACGCGACCAAACTAAGTAATAACTGACGACTCAAGAATTGATCTGACCACCCATGCAAGAGTTCCTCACGTTCACAATCATCGGATTGTCAACGGGCGCGATCTATGCAGTTGTGGCAAGTGGTCTCGTCGTCACCTACACGACGTCGGGCATCTTCAATCTTGCCCATGGCGCAACTGGCATGTTGGCGGCGTTCACCTATTGGCAGTTGCGTTTCGACTGGAATCTGCCCGCGCCGTTAGCCCTATTCATCACACTCTTCATTCTTTGTCCACTCTTTGGGGTGATCACCGAACGATTCGTGATGCGGGGGCTTCAAGGCACATCAGAAGTTGTCCGCCTGTCGGTGACAGTTGCGTTGTTTGCATTCATGATCGGAATCGCTAACTGGATTTGGCCAAGCGATTCAAGCCGTGAGGCCTTCTTAAAGTTCTATGAAGGAAACAAGGTGTCAATTTTCGGCATCAATATCAGTTGGCACAAAATCATTACATTTGGTTGCGCCATTTTGGTCGCCATTGTTTTGCGACTCTTGTTGTTCCGCACACGAATGGGTGTTGCGATGCGTGCGGTCGTTGATGATCGTGCTCTCACCGAACTCAACGGCGGCCGGCCAGATCGAGTTGCAATGTTTGCTTGGGCACTTAGTGCAATGCTTGCTGGTCTCGCCGGAGTCTTGCTGGCCGGCGAACAGCAGCTCAACATTGAGCCGCTCGTCCTTCTGGTCATCAACGCTTACGCGGCCGCCATCATTGGCCGCTTAAAGAATCTGCCCATGACATTTGCAGGAGCTGCCGTCCTTGGTTTACTCGACGCGTATTATCTTGAATTTTCCGACAAGTCATGGTTCCCTCAATCAATCATGGGATTCGGAATTTCTGGGATGCGCGCATCAATCCCGACAATTGTTTTGTTCGTTGCACTTCTGGCTCGTCCACAAAGTCGATTGCGGGCCGGCGTCGTGCGTATTCGCGAGCAAAATAAAGTTCCGGCCTGGAGCACTTCAGTGCTGGGTGCTGTTTCGCTGATTACCATCGTGGTTGCTATTTCTGGAATGCTCACCCGTTCCAACACTCTGTTACTGCTGAATGGGTTTACTTTCGCGATCGTGGCTTTGTCGCTCGTCCCGCTCACCGGATACGCCGGCCAGATGTCGCTCGCTCCATTGACCTTTGCGGGCCTTGGTGCGATCGCGATGTCAAAACTTCCGGGCGATGGGAATTTGCTGACGTTGATCGCAGTAGTTGTGATCGTTGCGCTCATCGGAGCCTTAGTTGCGCTTCCCGCCATTCGACTCTCCGGAATTTACTTGGCACTTTCAACTGCAGCATTCGCAGTCTTGGTGACGAAACTTGTTTTTAATCAGAAACAAACCTTTATGAGTGGCAACATTGCAGTACCGTTGCTCGACATTCCATTTATTGAAATCAATTCGCCACGCGGTCGCTTGATTTTGGCATCGGTGGCATTCTCACTATTAGGTCTCGGTGTTGTAGCAATTCGACGGAGCCGACTAGGACGCCGCCTCATTGCTCTCAAAGACTCTCCGGCGGCGGCAGCGACTTTAGGTATGAGTCTGACCCGCACCAAGCTGGCAGCATTCGCAATCTCTGCGGGCATCGCTGCTTGCGCAGGCGCATTAGCCGGCGACAAAGTGAGCCCGCAGCAATATGACTTCACACAAAGCTTGCCCATCGTGTTGCTCGCAGTCGTTGGCGGAGTCGGAACTGTTGGAGGCGCATTATTTGGCGGGTTGATGCTTGGTGGTAATTCGGTGCTTGCATCAGTCGTTCCCACGCTCAAGAACGTCACCAAGATTCTTCCTGGCACAATCGGTGTCACTCTTGGCCGCAATCCGAGTGGAGCAGCGAACCAGATTGCCGATGCCTATCGCTCGCTCGCCAATCGTTGGAAACTTCTTGCATTCGCGGCGACTGGTGGAATTGTCATCTGGATTCTTGATGCTCAATACGTCATTTCGCATTGGGCGTTCTTTATTAGTAGCGTCTTCTGGCTGCTCGCAGTGACACCCAATTTGGTTGGAATCGTTAATGCCCCACCTGCTCGACGCATCATCGCAGGCACCTATCTCGCGATCGGACTCATCGTTGCCATTTCAATTGATTGGGATAACGCAGTTGATTCAACTGGCAAGCGTCTCATCGCAGTAGTTCTGCTCATCGCTTTGTTTGGGGTCGGTGCACAACGCCTCACCGAAGACGCTCCCCGAGTACATCGAGCGTCGCCCGATGTCATTGGTTTGACCACTGCATTCACCGATGAAGAACTCGATCATGCCGAACGCGAACTAGGCGTGGTGATCTGATGTCACTTCTTGAAGTTCGTGGTGTCATGGTTCGCTTTGGTGGCGTCATGGCCGTTGGTGGCGTTGACCTTGATGTTCAAGCAGGTGAAGTCACTGGACTCATCGGCCCCAACGGTGCCGGAAAGACAACGTTGTTTAACGTCATCAGTGGAATGCAAGAGCCCACGGCGGGTTCGGTGCATGTCAGCGGTGTTGACGTGACGAACGAAGCTCCACACCGCCGAGCCAAACGCGGTCTTGCTCGTACCTTCCAACGCCTTGAATTGTTTAGTTCGCTCACCGTTCGTGACAATGTGCGCGTTGCTGCCGAACTTGCGGCCCTCACAAACATTGGTGCGACAGTCGACAGTCTGCTTGAAAAAGTTGGGGTCAGTGATTTGGCCGAACAAACAGCCGGCGATCTTCCCACCGGCTCAGCCCGTCTCGTTGAAATTGCCCGTGCTCTTGCAACCGGTCCGCGTTTGCTACTTCTTGATGAGCCAGCTTCTGGTCTCGACGAAGCCGAAAGCGATCGACTGGGCGTACTGCTTCGCGAACTCACTGCCGACGGACTTGGAGTTCTGCTGGTTGAACACGACATGAGCTTGGTGATGCATGTGTGCGATCAAATTTTTGTTCTCGATCTCGGATTCATCATTGCTAACGGAACGCCCAACGAAATTCAGCACGATCCAAAGGTGCTTCACGCATATCTCGGAGCGCCATCATGACAAACCCGATTCTTGAACTTCGCAATATTCGTGCCTCGTACGGATCAATTGAAGTACTTCATGGCGTGAGTCTTTCAATCGGTCGCGGAGAAGTTGTTGCCTTGCTCGGACCTAACGGTGCAGGCAAGAGCACCATGATCAAAGTTGTCAGTGGCTTGTTACGCCCAACGTCTGGACAACTCATTGTCGGTGGACGTGATGTCACTGGAGCCGCAGCAAGTGCGCTCGCCCGAGCCGGTCTATGCACAATTC
>Ga0209086_10000158_pt1 | contig 59519 bp, 57 predicted proteins | sample M_130207_XF_Meta_FD_187312 | JGI IMG/M metagenome (GOLD analysis project Ga0209086, IMG submission 187312) | Freshwater microbial communities from Lake Montjoie, Canada to study carbon cycling - M_130207_XF_MetaG (SPAdes) (version 2) | ecosystem: Environmental > Aquatic > Freshwater > Lake... | reverse complement strand
ATGTTATTATTTAAATGTTTTGAAATTCATATTTGAAGATTATGAATTTAATCATAGAAACATATCTTTATTAATGATTCGTTGTTGTGTGAAATCCATTATTTTAGTAGCATTATTTACAAACGTTCTTTTTTTGGTCCTTATTTTTAATTTTATTTTTTACCTTCTTTAATTATTTGAACATTTAAGGAGTCAAATGGAGTTAAAAAATTACCTACCAGTCCATATTTTGATTATAGGTAAATGTCTAAACTCTTCTATGTCGTGAAATGGAATTCCCCAAGGACAGTAATGATGTATATCTCCCAATAATACATTTTTTTTAAATTCATATTTTTGTAATAAACAAGCAATGACTCTTTCAAAAGAACAACGATTATATCTAGTTAATACACAATCTAATAATTTGCTTAAATCATATTTATTATTAATTGATTGTAAAAAATCATAATTAATAACTGACATTCCACCAAAACAACCCGTCCATAATGATTTATTTTGATGAAAATTTAATAAATCTGTATCATTAAATAAATCTAACATTCTAATTTCATCTTCTATATTGTCATTACCATGTTCATTAAATTCCCATAACATCATGTATTTATTAAGATTAATAAAGTCTATATATTGGTTTATAAATACTGAATCGTGTAGTATTACAGCAGTATCAAATAATTTATTATGTAAATAATAATAATATGGTAATAATTCACCTCTTCCAGGGAATTCACTGTTTATAATGGTTGTTTTGTATAAATTTTCATTTGTTATGCATTCATAATTACTGTTATCATCAATAATAAGTATTAAATTTTCTGGGTAATATTTTCGAATCGATTCATAACAATAAATCCAATATTTATTTGTTAATTCGCTATTTACGTGTCTTAATATAATAAAACCTAAAGAATTCATATAAATATATTATTTATATTTATATTTATATATTTATATATTTATATTTGTAAACAAAACAAAACAAATTATATTTTTGACCAAGTATCATAATTAAATGGAGCAATTACCATTTGATCTACTTGTGTTTTCCAATAATCTACATTTTTTTGAAAAGCGGCGTCCTCTTGGGTTTGTGGTATTGGATGAACGGCATCCATATATTCTTCGTCTTCCTTGGTCATGCGTGGTTTGTTTCCATAACAATTCACACCAAATCTAACTTCTGGATTTGCAATATAACCTCCATTGATACCTGGACGACCACAGTCATGCTCATGCCCTTTTACCTTTTGTAATAAGTCATATGTTTTTCCTTGGGTTGGAAATAAAGCCATTTGCCCTTCGGACCATCCATAATTACACCATTCACCGCCGTTTTTATAGGTATTTTCAACTTCGTCATATTTTGCTAAACGTGCACCATAAGCATTACAAACTGCTTTTGCATTTGAATAGTTATAATGATTACCTGGAATATTAAAAACTTGTTCTTTTTCTTTTTCGTAACCACGATTGGATTGAGTTAAACCAATATTATTTTTTTGACTTAAACTATTATTTTGTCCCGGAATCATCTTTTCATGATTTTGTAAAACATTTACATTTAATGGTTGTTTTGCTTTGTCTACTACGTTGATATCAATTTGTCGAATATTTACAAGATTATAAATACCGTTTTTAATGGAACCAATGATATCAACCCCAAAATAATGATAAAGTAGGTTTATACTTACAAAAACAATTAATAATATTAATAAAACATTCATTAGTGAATTTTGGTTCGAAGATGATGATGAATAAGACATCGTATTAGAATCATTATTTTCAAACATATTTCTTATAATCTTTATATATATTATTTCTTTTTCTTTGTAAATATTATTTTGTTCTAGATATTTTTCGATAAAATAAACAATATGCTTTTGTACTAATTAAACTATTCATTAAAGCCACCTCACTGACACTTGTATCATTGTAATGATACCATTTACCATTTGCATTTTTTACATAACTTGTATAATGACCGCCAAAAACGCTTCCACTATGATTACAAATACCGTATAAATCATAAATATATTCTTCTTTTTTATAACCAATGACATATTTTGTAAGATCTAGATTTTCCAATGGAAAATCAATCAATACTTGATTCTTTTGATTGCGATTATTAAATCGTTTCAAGTCAATGACCAAAATAGAAGGAAAACTCCAAAAACTAATTTTCTTTTTCACATTTTGTTTTATACCTAAATTTTCATTGAACCACGCATTCTCTCCTTCTAAATTCTCTCCTTCTACGTATAAATCAAAACATTGATATAAATTGGGGGATTTATTGTCGGATGGGATCGGCAAATTAATCATAAAGAAGGGTTCTGGGGTTCGATTGAGAACCACGCCCTTGTCAGAAATAATTTCGGAAACGTGAATTGCATAGAAAAGATTCCATACTTCGGAATATTCTTTGGTATACATTTCTTTGATTCTTTGAAAACAAAGGGCTGCAATTTGATCTGTTTCATCCTCTGGTTTTCCACTGATGATAATATTGACTTCTCTCGCAATGGCGGTATGAAAACAATCCATTAAAAATAATAAAAATTCTTGAGAATCGTTTTGGGAATAACCGGTGAAGATATCCCGATCTTTTAATTCCGCCACTTTTTGTATGGTTTTAATAAATTTGCCTGGAGAGATAATGACATTATTTGACCATAACATTTTTCGTAAGTCATCGAATTCAACAAGGAGTACGGATTCAGGTTTATTCTGGAGTGTTTTTTTATACGTACCCTTTTCCAAAAAATCAGTAAATTCATAGGTATGGGATAATATTTGAACACAGGAGTTGATAAAACAAGTATTTCCTAAATTGGCTAGTCCCGATAAGCCTTTGTCTTTATATTTTTCTATATCAAATTCAGTTTTATTTTTATCTTTCATTACATATAAATAGAAGAATCTATTTATATTTATTTATGATAGAATAAGTAAATAAACATAATAAGTATAAATTTATAATAAAAGATAATAATAATTATATTATTATGAGTTTTAATAGAAATAACATTCCTTTTACAAATCGCACTACTACTAGTACTAGAAGACGTTTTCAAAATCGTCCTTTAAATATAATTAATCCTTCAATGACTGTATCCAATGATTTGCGAGTACTCTTGAATTTATATATTTCAATGTATAATAATGTGAATGATCAAATTGATCTTTTATACGAAGATTTAGATATGGTTCGAAATAATATGCAAACCGTCATTCAAATGATTTTAGAAAATAATACTCAAATAAACGATTCTTTACGAAATATAAATCGACCGAATTTGAATCCAAGACAAACCGAAAGACAAAATCGAAGTGGAACTTTATCCAATATTTTCCAAGGGTTAAGAGAAAGAGAAAGAGAAAGAGAAAGACCAAGAGGGAGACAATCAACCCGAGAAGAACCAATTATTCAATATGATAATGATCGAAATCGTATTTACATTAATAATATTCCATACACGATTGAAAATGTAGAGTATTATAATACAACGGCTTCTACCAATACAAATGAAAATCAGAACCGTTATCGAGAGATATTACAATCTTTTTTAGATCCGATTGCAGTTCGCCCTACTCCATATCAGATTTCAAACGCAACCAGAAATATAAATTATGGGGTAATTGAGAATCCTCTCAATTTATCTTGTCCCATTTCTTTAGAAACTTTTGAACTCGATCATGATGTTACCCAAATTATTCATTGTGGTCATATTTTTAATGAAGATTCATTGAATCGGTGGTTTCAATCGAATGTACGTTGTCCAGTTTGTAGATATGATATTCGTACCAATAATTTGAATAATACGAGAGAAGAAGAAGAAAAAAAAGAAGATGATAATGACGATATGCCTTCCCTTACTACGATTCTAGAAGAAGAAGAAAAAGAAGAAGAACCTATAAGAAATACATTGGAACATTTGGAACAAGAATATACGAGAGAAATAGAAAATTTACTTCAAAATACGGCGAATAGTTTAACCAATCTATTTTCTACAGAATTTGAAATTCAATACAGAACGGATCTTTCGAACAATCCTACTCGTCTTTTGGACCCATCCAATAATGTCTTTTTTTTTGAAACCCTTTTTTCCATACCACCAGGTAATTTTCGGTTTTAAATCCACTTTTTAGAAAAAAGTGGAGCAAAAATCAAGGAATGATTTTTTTATCACTCGTATGGTGGGTGAAGTTGTGCCACTCTAATAAAAAAGTGGAGCAAAAAACCAAAAGGGAATTTTTTGTAGAAGGCAAGGAGGGGGGTTTTCTTTCCACCCTACTTGGTCACACCTAATAATTTCGTTCATTTTTTATAATAATAGTAATAATCATATTATAAAATGGGAATTTATAGTAATGGTACTATTTTTGGAATAAGAATATATAATTTTAATGAAGATGACCTTAGTAATACATTATTTGAAGAAAAATATGATGAAATAATGAGTCATGAACAAATGAGGGAAGCCTATTTATTTTATGCAATATTATATGATAAAAAAGATGTATTTTTTAAAATATATACGGAATGTATTAGTACAATTGATATTAATAATAAAGAAAGAATTATGATGTGGTATCCACTATCATTAGATGGTTTTTTAGAAAATTTTGGCGGATGGGATGAAACATTACACCTTTAGACATTCAAAGACGCCGACCCCAAGGGTCGGCGTCTTTGAATGTTTAAAGGTAACTGTTACTTTGTGACTAATAAATTACCTTTGTTATATTCTATCATTCGGTTTCACCGAATGATTATATATAAAATCGGCAATTTAAAAGTCAAAAGGTGTAAAAAGTGGATGAATATTTATCTACGGGTAAACTCATACAAATGATTCCGTTTTCATCGGGAGAAGTAAATTTGACTTGTAAATGTTCTTTGATTTCCAATTTATTTCCGTTCGAACCCGCATATTTACATTTTGTTTTATTTACACTTACAATTTGATTGACTCGATATGTTTTTTTATGTTTATGTCGAGTGACTTTTCGAAAATTTAATTTGTCTAGTAATAAATTCAACATTTGTACACTTAGTGGCGTATGATCCATTGATTTTAATAAATATTTATATATTTTATATATTTAATAAATATTTATTCAATTTTCCTCCCACTTTTTTGCAAAGTCAAATATTCATTATTTTATCAAAATATTTTTTAGATGTTTCATATCTTACATTACTACTTCTTCCTGCTAAATGAAAAATATATGTTTCATTTAATTTATCATTTTCATAAAAATGTTGTAAAACACCATATTGATATTGGATTGAATTCTCTTTAATTTGTAATATATTTTTATTAAACATATCAATTAATACACCTTGGTCCCACCAACCAGGGGTTGGATTGCTTTTATATAAATTTTCATCAAATGCCCATATAGTTAAAAAATCTATACTATATTTACTGTTTTTTACAATAAAAAACCCAGTATTTATATTTTGATTACCAATATCATTACTAAAAATAAAATTAACATTTAGATTATTATTTATAATATCAACAATATTATTTGCGTCATTATAAAAAAAAGCATCAGCATCAATCCAAATTAAATAATCAAAATTTGAAATGTTTTCAAGTATGAATGGTAGTCTCTCCCAAGCAGAATGCCTATTACTATATTTTTTTTTATTTGATAAAATTAATTCTAAATTATATTTTTCACAATATTTTTGATTGATGATATAATTTATATCACCATATAATTTTATATTATCATCATAAAACATCAATACACCAATTTTCATATCTACCATATATAATATATATTATAAATATTTATATTTATATTATATATTTATCGGCATTTCAAATAAAGACAATTTGTTTCATTTTATTTTTTACCATGAATATTGATAAGGATATCCATCGTAATAATCTTTGTCATCATCTTTTATCCATGCATTATCATACCAATACCCTTTACACCTTTGTACATTTAAAACGCCCATTGTAGACGCTTAAAAAAATAAAAAAGTGTAAAATCAATAGTAGGAATTTCACCTACGATGGTCTTACTTTTTCTTCTTCTGTTTTTATTCTTGAAGAAGTGAAAGACGAAATTTGGAAGCATAATGGTCGTTCTTGGTTTTCTATCCAACAACTTGTTAATTTCATTATGTTTATAGAAGAATTAGCATCTCGTGTCCTGAATACGATTTTTTTGTTTTCGCAACTCACGCAATCAGAACACTTTAACAGACGAAAAACCTTTTTTCCTTCCTTATCTTTGTAATACTCTAAATCTTTATTACAATCGCAACATTTTTTACTTGTATTACATTCATTTATTGTAATTGTATCATATCTCTTATGAATAAGTTTCCTTAATCCTTTATTCATTGTAGGCATAAAATGTTTCATTTGTGTGCTTCTGCTCCAATTTCCATAACCAATCAGAATATTTTCACCAAAAGTTTCTTTAATTTTATTCAGGAATGTATCTATACTTTTCTTCCCATAAGAGTATTGCCTAAATTTCATTTTACGCCATACTTCTCTCTTGTAAAATTCAGATATTTCCTTGTTTAATTTATCCTTTTCTACAAGATACAATTTGAACTTTTCATAATCAACTGATTTGCTATTTTGAAATGATAATTGGGTTTCTTTTTCAATAATTCCCTTTCGTTTTCGTTCTTCTAATAAAATTCTTTGGTTTGTCTTTGCCTTACTTTCTCGTTTTCTTTGTGGTGCTGTATATTGTAGTTTGTTTCCGTTTTTATCCATCATATAAACCAAACTTCGTTTTCCTGGATCACAACCAACAATATTTCTTTCTTTCAATGTATCTAATTGTTCTTTGGATAAGTCTTCTATGGTATGAAAATCTTGTTCTTGTAAAACAGGAACTCTTGAACCCCATTTTTTATCTTTCAAATCTTTTCTTATGAATAACAGGCAACAGGATATTCCATCGGTTTGGATTTGGTTATGAAACTGGTAATGTTTATTCTTGAAAATTCTATTTTTCATATCCAAAAAATTACCCCATACTTCATTTTGGTTCTCCTTTACGTTACTTAATAATTCGCTCTTTTTGGTTTTGTTACCTTCTTTATCTTTTTCAGGTGAAAATAAATTTATCAAACTCGCTGTATCAATAATGATATGTTTTGGAATAATATTGTTTCTTAATGGTAAAGGTTGAAATAATTTACTTTCCATTTTTTCCAATACCGAATTCATATATAACATTCCTTTCAAATATTCAAAGGGTCTTACTTTTACATCGTAATGAATTGACTTTTTGATATTTTCAGGTATAATATGAGGTAAATGCGTTTCTTTCCAGTTTAAAAACATAACATCGGTTTCAGATAAATCAAATAAATGTTTCTTAAATTGAAATAAAGATGCTTTATCTTCGGTTATTTCATTTGTTGTTTTATTGATAAATCGTAAAAAGTGTTGAATGAAATGCTCTTGTAAATTGTTATTCAAGGAAGTATGTATTTGGGTCGCTAAATACGGTAATAAAAAAGTAGTATTTTTTAGATTTGTTTTTTCGTGATTTACTAAAGGTTGATATTCAGTTTTATAGAATTGTTCTAATGTTTCCAAAAGTTCAGTATCTTTTCCTTTCTTTCCTCTATTATCACGAGTTCCTAATGTTTTGATACAATATAAAATGAATGTTTCGTCTATGGTCGGTAAAGGTTGATTTTTGGTATATTTGTCTAAAACATACAAACGAATAAATTGGTAAGTATGAATAACTAAATTATTCATTTCAAAAACCAAATGGTTTATTAGTGGTTGTGTTGTATCACGATTATGTAAAATGGTTTTCAAAGGAATTTTGAAAGTTTTGTAAGCGGACTTTTCAGTATTCCTAAACTCTTGGAATTTTTCCTTAAGTTTTTTCTTTTTCATTTTATATAATTTATAAAGATTATAACTTTAAGTATTTTACGCGAGAATTATTAATTAAAATTGATATAAAAATAATTTAAATGTTATAAGTGAATTTATCTCATGAATATCATACCTTTTGAAAAATCATTTACTTCTCACGAAAAGTCAATATTTTGGAGTGATAGAAATTTGATAAAACCTAATGAAATAACAAAAGGAAGTTCTAAAAAGTTTTATTTCAATTGTGATAAATGTAATCATGAATTTTTAATGCAATTAAATGTAGTAACACGTGGGGGGTGGTGTAATTATTGTTCTAATACAAATTTATGTAATGATAATAAGTGTATTATATGTTTTGATAAATCATTTGCTTCTCATGAAAAATCAGCATTTTGGAGTAATAAAAATGATTTAACACCAAGACAAGTATTTAAGGTTAGTGCTAAAAAATATTTATTCAAATGTGAAACATGTAATCACGAATTTATAAATAATCCATCTCATGTATCTAACGGAAGATGGTGTCCTTATTGTTGTATTCCTCAAAAACAATTATGTGGTATTAAAGAATGTATAGATTGTTACAATAAATCATTTGCTTCACATAAAAAAGCAAAATATTGGAGTAATAAGAATGTTTTGAAACCTGAATTTGTTTTGAAAAATGGTGATAAAAGAGTATGGTTTGATTGTGATATTTGTAGTCATAATTTTGAAAAACAAATAAAATATGTTTCAAAAGATGGTTGGTGTCCATATTGTAATAGTTTTAAATTATGCGAAAATGTAGATTGTGTATCTTGTTTCAATCGGTCATTTGCTTCACATGAAAAATCAAAATATTGGTCAAATAAAAATGATAATTCACCACGACAAATGGTTAAAGGAAGCGGAGAAAAATATTGGTTTGATTGCGATAAATGTAATCATGACTTTGAAAAAACATTAAGAGATATAACAAGTGAAAAAGATGGTTGGTGTCCTTATTGTGTAAATAAAAAAATGTGTTATAATGATGAATGTATAGATTGTTATAATAAATCATTTGCTTCACATGAAAAAGTAAAATATTGGTCTTCAAAAAATATAGAAAACCCACGACATTTATTTCAAGGTGATAGTAATAGATTTTGGTTTAATTGTGATAAATGTGATTTAGATTTTGATAGTATCCTTTATTGTGTAAAGAATGGGAATTGGTGTTCATTTTGTAATAATAAAACCGAAACTAAATTATATAAATTTTTAAAGGAATTATTTCCATCGATTATATTTCAATTTAAAGTAGATTGGTGTAAAAATATAACATATTTACCATTTGATTTTTGTATTCCTGAATATAAAATTATTATAGAATTAGATGGACCTCAACATTTTCAACAAATATCAAATTGGAAGACACCACATGAACAATCAAAAAGTGATAAATTTAAAGAAACATGTGCAAATGAAAATGGATTTTCTACAATAAGAATACTTCAAATTGATGTGTTTAATGATACATATGACTGGGAAAAAGAACTATGTGGTTCTATAGAAGAATTAAAAAAGGGAGATGAAATAGCAAATATTTATTTATGTAAAAATGGTGAATATACTAATTTTTAATTACTATTTTGTTCTTTCAACTTTTCCTTTCTTTTCAGATAATAATTCCTTCTCCATTCCTTTAATTTTTCAGGATTTTCGGTTTTCAATTTATCTACATAATTCTTGGTTCTTTCTTTTACAACATCTTTGTTATTTTCATAATATTTTAGATGTCTGTTGTTATTGGTATATTTTTTCAAATTTTCTTCTAATTCTACAATATATTTTTCTCTTTTTTCTAATGTTTGTTTCAATTCCATTATTTCATCATTAGAATTCATTATATATTTTATACTATATAATAAATTATTTTTAAGTTTTTTATGTTATAATTGTATATGCCTAACCAAAAGAGTAGTGATTATAAAGAAACGGCGGTTCATTATTATTTAGTGGAAGATAAAACACAAGAAGAAATTTGTAAAATTTTTCAGTGTTCTCGTCGTAGTTTGATGCGTTGGGTGAAACAATACAAAAACAAGGGAAATGTAGAAAGACAAAACAGAACTCCTATTGCCTATAAAATCAAAAGAGAACATATCCGAATTATCAAAGATGAAATCCATAAAAATAAAACCATTACGATGGAAGATTTATTATTTTTACTAAAAAAGAAATATCCCTCTTTATCGTTAAGTCGGTTTCATTTGAACAGGGTTGTAAATGATAATAATATTACTCTGAAACTTACAAGAATAAGACACGAACCTACACATCGTTGGGGAAAAGAAATTAACATTAATGAAAAGTTAAGAGATTTTTATGATGAAGTCCAAAAATACAAAATAGAGGACATTATTTGTATTGATGAGACAAGTATCAAATCTTTACAAAAGCGTAATCACTGCTATAGTCAAAGAGGAAAAAGATGTGTAATCAAAACACAATCTCAAGAAGTATTCAAGAAATATACAGGTATCTTTGCGATTTCGGTAAATGGTGTGGAAGGGTGGGAATTGTATGAAAAAGGAGGAATAAATACAGAACGATTAGTAGAATTTTTACAAAAGTTTATAACAGAAAAATACAAAAATAAATTAATTATTTTGGATAATGCTTCCGCACATAAAAACGATACAATACGAGATTTAATAAATAAACACAATAAATTGCTGTATAGCGTTCCTTACCAACATTTTAGTAATGCGATTGAGAATTATTTTAGTATGTTGAAATCCAAATTACATAAATTGAATGGTTTGAAATATGATAATTTAAAGGAAAATATCGTAAAGGCAATAGATATCATACCGCAAGAATATTATAAGAACATATTAGAAGGTGCTTATAATAGGAAAGAAAAATATATTCCAAAGAATAAAACTCGTAAAAATTCCAAGAAAATATATTTATAATGGGCGTTTTAAATGTGCAAAGGTGTAAAATAAAATTTATCATTCAAATAATACGTATGATAGTTATTGATAATAATAGCAATGAAATAGTTGAACCAATTTTCATTTCTTATGTTAAATCGATAATAATATTCTGGATCTAACAAATGCTCATTATATTTTGGAACAGATAAGATATGATTCTTTATTTCTTCCATATTGTATTTTTTATTCTTCAAAAGTTTGATCATATCAAGATAGATTTGTTCTTCGATCGTTGGAGGAAAGGAAGTATGATGTTCCATCATACATAAATAATGATAAATATCACGACTACTTTCAAATAAATATTTTATATTTTGTTGATTCATTTTTATTTTCAAAATTCGCATATCATCATTATAAGATAAAATATGTTGTATCACGTCAATGTTTAACTTTGTGTGAACCTTTGTGAAATTGGTAGTCATTGTCTTGAATAATATTAAAAGTCTTATTATTATTTATTATTTCAATTTTCAAGCCACTTTATCCACTTTATCCACTTTTCTTAAAAGTGGATAAAGTGGAAGAAAAATTGAAACACTTTCCTTGACTTATAAATCAATCATCAAAGAAAAAGAAAAATCAATATGAAAACACATACTATCTGGGAGCCGATGAATGTCTTTGAAGAAGTAAATGAAAATCATGATATTGAGGTGGGAGACATCATCGTATATTTATCTTACAATCAAATGGGAAATGCCAAATATAAAGTAATTGCCGCACCTTATAAAAAAAAAGATGTTCAACGAATCGGGGATTATCATGATTGGACAAATGATAATGACTGAATAAATGATAATAAAGAAGATAAAGAAGAAACAACCTAATTACTCCTTTTTACCAAAGAATTTCATCAAACTTTGATTTCCTTGTTTTACATTGTTGGTTTCGCGTAAATAAGGATCAAAGAGTAAGGTTTTGATTTCTTTGTTTCTCATCTTCTCTATTTTTTTATGAAGATCCTCATCGTCATATTTATCTTCGTTGGAATATTTTTTCGAAACGTCTTCAATCTCCCTTTTAAACTTGGACGCTTTTCCCGCTTTCTTTTGTAACAACCAGATTTTCTCCAAAACCAGAGCAAATAATTGCTGGATGGGTTTCATAATTTGATTGGTAATGTAAAACGAGTAATCGATTTTCAGTTTGTTTTCCGTTATGAATAACGGCGTCTCAATTTTATCCCCCTGTAGAATTTTCTTTGTTTTGGATAAGGCTAAGGGATGATTAATATAAACGTACGGAATACGGTCACCTGGACCGGGTTTGTTTCCCGGGTCTCTGGCAGTAATCCGGTCGGCCAGGACTTTATGGGCAATGGCCAATGGATTCTTATAATCACTCCGTAGAGATTTCGTAATAATCAATTTATCCATCGGATATTCTCCATCCGCCAATCGTTTCAAACAACCATTCAGGAAATCAATCGCTTCAGGGATATTTTGTTTTTTCATTAAAATATCAATGATCCCGCCATATACTTCTTTCACAATGGGGGCATTATCACGCCGTTTCAAGACAATCCCCATCTCTTTACGTTTCCCCTTATTGACATCGGTTTCATAAAGCATTCCCACATATCGTTTCTTAGATAAAAGACAGAATGGCATAAATGTCTTTTCATATTCCAGGTCGTGTGGTTTCTTCAAAAAGGAAGAGGCTAAATGTCCTGCTTCTTGGGCTAATTCAATGGTGATTTCCAGGGCTTTTTTTCCACGAATCGGTTCACCTTGAGGCGTTTGTAGATTAAATGTGAAGAATACCGAGTCCGTGTCACCATAGATATATTCTGCTTTTGTCAAGACTGGTCCATAATTCTTGGTTTCACAAACCGAATCCCCATAACATTCTTCAATGATCTTTTTCGCATATGTCAAAAGCATACGACCAATCGCTGTAGTGGAGGCTGCCACATCCATTTCATAAAAACTACTTGTTTTTGCACCACACTGTCCATAAAGAGAATTGGCAGTTACTTTATACGCTAATTGGCGTTTATCCAAGACATTCTTCATAAATTCGTCCGTTTGTTGCGGAATTAATTTTCGTGTGGTTTTACGTGCCATTAAAAGTTCTTCTAGAATGGAAGGCATAATCGCTTTTCCTTCTGGAAATTGCGCGAAACGACAAATCTTTTTGCCGCATTTGACTTTCTCGGCAGTAGCACCTGGTTTTTTACGTACATACTGATATGTATCATACTCCACAGTGACATACTCATACCCATCCAAGTTATCATATAAATAACAATCGACAGAATTCCCGTTTTCATCGATCCCCACCATTTTCTCACCCGTTTCGCACATCAAATTTCCTGCCAAATCATATTCTTTGGTCCATACTTTACTATCGTGTGATAAATTCTCACTGATGATGGAAGACGGATATAATGAAGCATAATCGACACAAGCAACTGGATTATCCAAATACAAATCACATTTAGGGTCTAAGACAATGGCGCCTTCATACCCATCGTCCATGCTTCCTTTATCAATGGTAGGAATCAGTGTATCTTTTTCACGGCATTTTTTGGCAATAAAACTCGTCAATTTAATCCCTTGACCGCGTAATACCAAGAAACTCATGGGTACACTACATATCTTTGCCATTTCAATGAATCCCGTCAAGATATCACTTTTGTTCATCAAGTAATGGACTAAGTTACAATCCTGAATACAGTATTTTGCAATGACTGCACGGTCATCGGCCGTTCCATTCGTCATTTCAAAAATATCTTTGGGAGTCACATCATCCTTCGCCAAACACCAGCGCACTTTCTTACCAAAATCAGGTGTAATCGTTCCAGCCACTTGAAAAATGCCTCCCGATTTGTCCACTGAAACCACTTTAAATTTGGCACCTCCATCATAATAATCAATGGAATGCCCGATTTCTTCAAAATGCACATAACTTCCTTCTAATAATCCCATTAAATTTCCGCTATACACGGTAGAAATCTCAGGGGGGTCCCTGAGGGAATTTTCCCCCGGTTCAATCTTCTTCACGTAATCCCCGATGAAATAACCGGATACGTAATCCAATTTGTAAGAGGTCAAGTTCTCTTCGCGTCTGTAAAAGTTGTAAAGGTCGATTTGCAGACGTCCGTTCATCTTAATATAATGAAGATCGTGTTGGCCACTTGCAATTTGAATACTGGTTTCTTCGATTTTATATTTGACTCCATTTTCACCGGAACCTTTTTCTTTGGTACCGCAAATTTCGTCATTGTTTCTGGATAATTTCAAGAATTCCTCGACACAATGGTTTTCTTCCGCACGTCGAAACATAAACTCATAATCGAAACCAAAGATATTGTATCCAATGACAATATCTGGATTTTCACGGCGCATTAATTCGCACCAGGCTAATAAGACTTCTTTCTCCGTTGCATAAGATTCGAGGACACTATTTTCAATCGGTAATTTGGAACATGTATTCAAGACAATACAATGATTTAAATAAGGTTCTTGTTCGCCGTAACGCATAAACGTGGTACCAATGAATGTGACTTTATCGCCTTCGACCTTTGGAAAATGGGAATTCAAGGTATTGTTGAGAATCGTGATTTTTTCTTCGCGTTTTAACTCGTCATCTTCCAAAATATCGTAAAGGCTACTGGTTTGCGTATTTCGATTCGTTTTTGGTTGAAATCTTTTTCTAGGAACAAATGATTGTCCATTGTCTTCGTTACCACCCTCTTCATCGTCGTCTCCAAGATCTGCTTCGTCATTCGCGTGATGAGCGGATTTAATCACTTTTTCAAAATAATTCTCAATGGATGACATCCCATTCTCGGCAACCAATTGCTGTGTTTTATTAATAGACGTTTTCAACCATTTTTCAAGAGACTTTTCAAATTCTTCTTTGGTTGGAGGTTCAATGGGATAAACCAAATCCACTTTATGTGAGACATTTTCACTGGAAAACCCAAAAGCATACGATAGTATTTTTCTTAGAATATGTTCCTGTTCCTTTGTATCTTGTTCCTCTAAACTTTGGGTTTGGAAGATATCAATGATGTTGGTGGCCAACTTCTTATAGGTTTTGATTGGAATTGGAAAATCCCCGTGACTACTACTTGCCTCAATATCAAAACTACATTTCTTGAAGGGAACCGGTTTCTCAAGATCATTCAAAGGAACAATCTCTTTATACGAAACGACAAACTCATAATCACAAATGGTCTTTTTATCATTTCCTTTGATTTCTACGCATTTCTTATTCGGTAAAGCAATCCAACCCGAAGGACTAATTTCTTTTACATGAAAGGCACGTAACAAGGGGGGAATATGAGATTCATACAAAAGAACATCGGTATTCCCGAATCGTAATCCATTTTTCAATAATTTGCGTTCTACTCCATTGGTACTATAAGGTGTATACCATAGATTTTTCGCCTTGTTGAATGCATTGGTATTTTGAAATTCGATTTTTAAAAATTTATATTTTTTTCCGGCATCGAATCCGTATAATTGTTTACGTTTGACAATGATACAAGAATGAATGGTTTCGTCATAGAATTTTCCCATTTTTTGTTTGAGATATTCAACAAACGCGTTTTTTAAACCGACGTCCCAATTTTCTGCCACTTTGACATAAAAGAAAGGTTTGAAGTCGGTGGCTAAAATGGAACATGTTTTCCCTTCTTCATTGATGGCAAACATTTGAATAAAGAATTTGGTTTTGTCTTTGTATACGCGTTTTTCTTCCATGAATTCATCTTCACTGCCACTACTGTTTGTTGGTGAATCCTCTTCTTTGGATGCTTCATTGTAAATGTTAAAATCGAAAATACGAAACGTCTTTTCCATTTTATAAATAATTTGATATCTCTTTACTATTTTATTTGGAGATTCCTTTATTTCCTTTCTAAAATTCAATTTTTTATCCACTTTTGGAAAAGTGGGCAAATCCACTTTTAGGAAAAGTGGAGCAAAACCACCCTTGTAAAAAGATGATGGAAAACGGTGAGAAATTTTTACTTCAGATTTTTTGCTCCACTTTTCCTAAAAGTGGATTTGCGCTACTTTTTTCTAAAAAGTGGATAGTAGTTCCATATTTGAATGTTCTAATAAATAACGCTTGGAACAAGATTCTACTAAAAGTCCATTTGCGTAAATACCATAATTACCATAATAATCCTCATTTTCCAAAGCCAAATGATAAATGGTATAAGTACCTGGTATTTCATACACCGATGCTCTGTTATCTAAATAAGCACATAACCGTGGTTTTCCGTCAGTTTCATAAATATCGCCAAAATCTTCCATGGTTTTCTCTCCTTGTTCTTGGGTTAACCAGTCTACCAAAATGGAATGACAACCAGTGATGATAAGAGGTTCAAATAGTTCTGGATATTTATCGTTCGTGCATTCATATAATTGATTTTTTATCCTTTCTTTGGAAACATGGTGTACCATTTCACTTTTTCCTAGGATTACAACCGGTAAATACTCGTGCTTCAAAGTCTTTACCAAATCGCCTTTACGTAAATCTTCAATGGCCTTGTATCCTTGGTCGGTTAAAATTTTAGTACCTTCTTTGAAACAAGGTAATGGTGATATTAATATTTTTGATACATTATTACTAGTACCATTTGCAACCCAAACATATGTTCCATCACTTGAAATACCTCTAGGGCCGGTTCCTACAGTTATGGTTTGAACAACCGTGCCAGTTGCAATACTTATTTTTGATACAGTATTACTAGTAAAATTCGAAACCCAAACATTTGTTCCATCACTTGAAATATTCTGAGGATTCGTTCCTACAGTTATTGTTTGAACAACCGTTCCAGTTCCAATATTTATTTTTGATACACTAGCACTACCTGCATTTGCTACCCAAACATTTGTTCCATCGCTTGAAATACCAGAAGGATTCGTTCCTACAGTTATGGTTTGAACAACCGTACCACTTCCAATATTTATTTTTGATACATTATTACTAGTAGCATTCGCAACCCAAACATATGTTCCATCGCTTGAAATACTCCTAGGATTTGTTTGTACATTTATTGTTTGAACAACCGTACCAGTTCCAATATTTATTTTTGATACACTACCACTACCAGCATTCGCTACCCAAACATTTGTTCCATCACTTGAAATACCCCTAGGATTCGTTTGTACATTTATTGTTTGAACAACCGTGCCACTTGCAATACTTATTTTTGATACAGTATTAACATTATAATTTGCTACCCAAACATTTGTTCCATCACTTGAAATACCAGTAGGATTCGTTCCTACAGGTATTGATTGAACAACCGTACCACTTAAAATATCTATTTTTGATACAGTATTACTAGTACTATTCGTAACCCAAACATTTGTTCCATCACTAGAAACACCAGTAGGATTCAGTGATACATCTATTATTTGAACCACTGATGAAGACATATATATATATACTTTTTAAAAAAGTAGAGCAAAAATCCTGGAGTAAAAATCTTTGCCAGTTTTCCATCGTGTTTTTTTAACGGTGGTTTTGCTCCACTTTTGCTAAAAGTGGATTTTTTAAAAAAAGTGGATATATATATATATGAGCGCCATTTTATTACCCTTGGTTGCGGCAGGAGGAATTTATTTAGCAATCGACGCATTTAGTAAAAAAACGAAAAAACGTCGTCATCACGACAGTAGTCGTTCCTCAACACGTTCCTATAGAACGGAATCTTCTACAAAAACAGATGAAGATTCTTACACAAAAACGGCCCCCATCAAATCAAGAAGGAAAAGGAGGAGAATGAAAGAAAGAAGCCCAAGACATTTATTTTCTCTCCGTTTAAATAGAAATAAAAGTAAAAGCAAAAGTAATAAAAAAGAAGAAAAAGAAAATAGAAAACTATTTGTTTTTTATAGTTTTGGAGAGAAAAATAAAGACTGGGATTACAAAAATATGCCTTCAACTTGGAAAATGAAACGCCGTGTTCTCTCCGTCAATCGTACCAATCATTATAACAATGTCGATGTTTTTACAGGAGAGAAAAAATATCAAGATAAAATGCGTGAATATTTAGAAAAGGCATTTAGTCAATTGAAAGCGAATGGAATTATCAAAGAATACAAGATTCGAGGTATCAATACTGCTACTTAAAAATATTTTTTTATTTTTCATTATTTATTAACTACTATACATAGAATCACAAGCATATTCAAAATAATCTGCTAATTGTTGTTCATCAGAAATAAGGTCAGAAAAAGGATCTGCTAAATAATTATCATAAAGATAACTCGCGATTGCAAAACTAAAAATTATCGATAAATTTTGACAAGTTGTATATTTATTAATATTTGTTTCTGTGTATGAATCCGTCTCAGAATAAAATACATTTTGTCCAGTAACTGTCTTTTTCACAACTGTTTGCGAACCACCACCTTTTTGTCCATAATAATTTATCTCTCCTTCTGTTTTATAAGTAATAATTCCATAAGAAATATCATCCTTATAAATATAAATTAATGGATTTCCATCGGAATCTGTTTCTGTTTGTTTCATTGTATTTTGATTGTATTCTTCTACATCAGCATTTTTATTACTTGCTTTAAAAGTAGCTTTTTCTTTATTTGAACTTTTGTCAATAATTGTAGTAAATTGTTTTTTTATAGTTGAATTACTATTTACTATTAAAATATTTATTTTTATAGAATCACTACTATATTTTGGATAAAAATATACATTAAATGTTAGTGAGTCATCTGAATCATATGTAATTTTACGATATATATGATAAAGACTACTATCATAATAACCCAATTCATTATTTTGATTAAAACTAAAAGAATCACCTTGTATAGTAGCGGTATATATTTTTGTTGTATTATAATTACCGTCTGAATAACTATTATTTAGATTATCAAAATACAAATTTGTTAAATTATCAACTGTTCCGGTGACCGATGAATATTCCATATTATACTAAATTAAAAGATAATTTTTTTTACAAAGAAAATAACGCAGTTACTTTATACGTAATAACCGGGACGAACAATGATCGGATTTCCATAGACATCGTATGAGTATTCACCGTAAACGGGTGGATAATAATCATAAAAACCATAATCGTTATCTCCTCCATAATAATTTGATCCGCCATAATACAAACCGTATCCCGCTCCAGCATATCCGATGCCTCTTCCAATACCATGACCAAAACTTCCTCTACTAATACCCATATGTCCTCCTCCGCCTCTACTAATACCCATATGTCCTCCTCCTCGACCACCTCCTCCACCCCCACCGCCTCCATGACCTTCAACCAAGGGTGTAAAAGTTACTCGATTAAAAAGAACAATGGCAAAAATAAGCAGGACAAAAATTCCTATTCTAAAAAACAAACTCATTCGAAGAATTATAAAATAGATGGTTATTATTTTATAATTATACTTTTGAAAATTCATCACTCTAAAATAGTTTTCCAAGGGTACTTCCATAAATATTTTTGGCAGCATTAGAAGTTGTGTCATAAACCTTTTTGGCAGCGATGGAGGAAATATCGGTACCAATCGAACCAGAACAACTTTTAATTAATCCTAATAATTTTTTTAACGTTATCCATATGGAACTAATATCATTATAGGAAAGGTGTTCAATCATTTTCTTTAATAAATTTCTTATCTCTGTATCACGTATTAAATCTTGTCGAATTAACCAGTTTAATAAACATAGAATGGTGGTTTTAAAATTGATGATTTTATCTTCTTGTTCCGTAATACTTTTAATAATCATTTCTTTTACTTTGGGCATACGTAATCCTCGTAAGATAATTTCTAATAACATAAAAATATCAATATTTTCACTATTATTATATCGCTCAATCATAAGATAGACATTTTCCAACAATACATTGTAACGTTCATCCCAATCAACGGATTTATTCAAAAAGACTGGATTTTCAAGCGTATTTTTTACAATTTCTAATACGGAATTCAAAAAGTTTTTGTTGTAATCCAATAAAAACCATTGAACCGTATCATTAACGAAGGAACGAAATTCTGGATTTTCTTTAAAAACCAACGGTTGTGTTTCAATGGTATCAATAAAGTGATGATGTTTTAAAAGAATCGTTTTCAATTCTGATTTTTCTAAAAAGTTGATTAAAAAAAGAATGATTTCAGTATTGGATATGTAAAAATGATTTAATTTCGTATCGATTGCTTGATTAGAAGAAACAGATAAACCTCCGGTTTTTTTCCCAAGTTTCCTGTTTTTTCTATGTTTTTTCGTTTTCTTGGTTTTCCTAGAATTCCCAAGTTTCCTAGATTTCCTAGGTTTCCCACCCCCTTGTTTCCCACCCTTTTGTTCCGTTTTCTTTTTTCCTTGAATCCATTTGACAAAATCGGTAATAGTACGCCCTCCCTCATAATTCTCTACTTGGTTTCCTTCAATATAAAGCATCGTTGGAAATCCTAGTGGTTTTTCTTGAATCGAAGTTAATTGCTCCAATACGGTTTGATCAACGTCTGCAACCAATACATTTTCATCCTTTGGCAAAACATTCTTTAATTTTCCCCACTCTGGACGAGTCATATTACAAGGCCCACAACCTTCCATAAAAATAAGGACAAAAGCAGGTTTCCCTTTTTCAATATGAGTGTTTAGTTGATTGATTTCACTTTTATCATTGGAGGAATGAATATGTAAAAATACCATAACGCGATGTATAATTATATATAAGGAAAGAAGATATCTTTTATCGAATAAAAAATGAATAATGGAACAATTAATATAACCATTATTTTTTTATAAAGAAATATAAAGAGAGAAATGAACTTAGTAATCTATTTATTCATATTGGTATTTTTAGCAGGATTTTATTTTTATGCAACAAAAGGTGGTTCTCAAGAAGGGTTTGATTCAACACCTTCTAAAAATAAACCGAGATGTCCGAATTTATTGATTCAAAAAGGGTCTAAAATACAACTTTACAATTCAGATTTGGTTCATGTTCCAGGTGTCAATCCCATTGAATTTAATGATTTAGAAGAATATACCGAATTCTTAGACTGGCAAAAAAGCCAAGGAATTGTATGTCCCGTTTTATATTTACAAAAAATGTATGATGCTCAAGGAAATTCGGTTTTTAAAGCAAGACCTAGTATTACGGACCCTCAAGGAGGTCTACCTCCTGCTTCAGTTGTTTCTTATACCAACGCAGCAACTCAACCAAATCCGAATCAAAATATTTTAGGAATGGCACAAGTACAACAAGAGGCGAATAGCAAACCACTTCCTCCGCTTTTGGAAGAACGACCTACTCTTCTTGTAGATGCAACCAGAAATGACCCACCTTATAATAAAAATTCTTATCCGGCTTATGATGAGTCCTCTTTTTATGTAGGTACACGTACTCCTCTAGACCAAATGAATGAAAAAACGCAAAATATGTTATATAGTCCAAATCCGATGGACCATAATTGGGGAGGTGAGGATTATACCGAAGCATTAGTGGATGCCGGATATTATAAAAATCGTGAAGTAAAAATGAATATATCTTAAAACTTTCGCTTTGCAACTAGTCACTTGTTTAATCGTCCAAAGGTGTATAAGATACCCGATTACTTATATGAGTCAAAATATTAAAAGTAGTTGTTTTTCCTTTATTTGCCAATTCATAAGCAGGAATAAATCCGTTCTTAGGATTACCTATTACTTTTACTTCATCACCTAATTTATCATCTTCTTTTGCTTCAATGACGACTTGGTCCATACTATCTAATCCTAATACTTTTCTTCTTGTTCCATTAACAATCATCTCCATTTTTTGCGAAGATGTTAAAGGTATAAAATCCGCATATCCAATAGGAACAATTGCGATTCTCATTTTTTTAGGAGAAATATATGTTCGGTCATATCCTACTGCATCACCTTTGAATATATATTTCAATTGAATTATCTTGGTTGTAATATTCATTACAGGTGTTAAATTGGAGTCTTTTTCTAAACCATAAAAAGCGGATCCAGATCTAGATAAAGTAAATTCTGACATATCATAATTTAATATCCCATTACTATTTCCAATATGTGTTAATTCTGGTGTAATATTTATATCTTTTAATTTTTTTATTAATGTTCTAAATAAATAAAGTTGTTTAATGGTTGCACGATTGTTTTTAAATTCAGAACAACATAAATGTGACATTAATCCTACTAATTTAAATTTTGGATCTGTAACAATTTCTTTTGCAGCATTCATTGCTTTTTCATAAGGAATACCATTTCGGTCAATTCCGGTATCTACAAATAAATGAATATTTGCCTTTGCATTTTTAGGTAAAGACTTGGAAATAATAGGAATATGATTCTCATCAAAAAGGCCGATATCTATATTTTTTGAAACGGCTTCTTTTACTTGTTCACTATATACGTCATACAACCAGCCTAAAATACGTCCTTTATCTCCACTGTTTCTTATATAAATAGCTTCTCCAAGAGTAGCTACACCAATATATTTCACACCTAACTTTCGACAAATTTTAGACATAGGTATGATTCCGTGTCCGTACGCATTTGCTTTTAATACAGGCATAATTTCTGTATTCGATTTTTTTTTTAAATAATCAAGGTTATTTTTAATCGCATCAACATCAATGGTTGCGAATATACTATTATATTTTGATGGAATGCCACAATTTATTTTTCGAGTTTTATTTTTTTTATTTCTATAATTTCTATAATTTCTATTCTTTTTATTTTGTTTGCTTTTATTTTGCATTTTATATTATGTAAATATTTTTAGATATAGATTTTTTTGTATTCATATTTTATCTACTATTTCGTTTCATCACATAAAAAAGAATAAATATTTTGAATACTTTTACTACTGATTTTTCTGGATTTTCCTTTATAATCTGAATAACTGATATCTTTCAAAAAATCTTTGTCTTTTTCAATTGATTGAATTAAATTCGAAATGTTTTTCCCCTTTTTCATAATAGCGCACGCTGTTACCGAACTAATACTTGGTATTTGAGAGAGAAATATCTCGCCAATGTTCTCTCGTGTGATGTGTTCCTTTTTGGTTTTTTTCATTGCATTTACGTAATCCTTATCTTTGGATTCGTTTTCTTTTTCTTTTGAATCTTCTTTTTCCTCTATTGAATCTGTATTTTTATTTTCTTTTTCCTTTTCTTTTTCCTTTTCAATTGGATAAAAAGGTTTCAATCCTAATCCAATCGATTTGATCATTTTATCTGCGGTATTACAAATAAAAAGCGCCGTTTCTTCCATCGAAAGAGTTCGAATCACCGAAAACCCCTTGTAATAATTAAGAGAGAAAAGCGCCGATAAAATCATTCGCTTTTCTTCTTTGTTTTCTTTGAAAAAATTGCGTTTATTCACGTCTCCTTCAATCAAATACAAAATATTATGATTATGTATGGCTAATTCGTTTAAACGATAGGACTGTTCATTGTATCTTCCATCTTTAATACTTGACACTAAATCACTGATTGATTTTCTCTCAATCAGTAAATGAGTGAGTTCTGTTTCGTTTTCTCTCTTTTCGATCAAAGAAATATCTCCTAAAGATAAATTCTTTGTTTCAATTGTCAATTTTTTGAATTGTTCGACACTATCAATCAAATGCTGAATATTCTTTAATAAATCGGTTTCGCGGTAATCAATTTGGATGGTGATCATTGTTCAAATTTATGAAGGATCTATAAATGATTTAAAATATTTGTTATTAAATCATTTTAATAATGATTATTAAATAGAACATTAAAAATAATCAATTAAAAAATTAGGAAGAGGAGGGATCATAAGGCGTAAGCTTCGCTGAATACCTAGGTTCCCTTAATTTAACCCATATTACCACCATGAGTAGCGTGGTAACCGTATGACTGAGTTTGAATTGTAAAGTTAGGAACACAAACTCGAGGAAGACTTTGAGGAGCACGTCTTAATCCTGGATTGGATTGCATAAAGAACCCTTGACGAGAAGCAATACCTGCTTTCTTTGGACCACCACAAACATTGGTACGATTGACAATTGATGCTGCATTACGAGCGGATTTACTACCAGAATAATATACCATTTTTATATACTAGAGAAACATTTTATTTTTCATTATATTTAAAAATAAATCCACCCGCCGTTTTTCTATAATTGGTTAGAACGCCTCGAATATTACTTTTCCCAATGCCAAGTTCGATAGAAGCCTTTATAATCGAATCAAACTGTTTAATTTCATTTCTTTCTAAATCATATTGGATAATTTTTCTGGTAAAACTATTTCCTAAACCACATTTAAATTTATGTATCTGATTTTCTTCATTCGTTGCCCATTCTAAATTATCTAAAGTATTATTTAATTTGTTACCATCGATATGATTTACTTGGTCTTTCTTTTCCGGATTGGATAAAAATGTAATCGCTACAATTCTATGTAATTTATATGTTTTATTGTCAATGGTTACTCTTAAATAACCATTATTACAAGGTTTCATTTGTTTTAAAATTGTTCCACTTGCATTTTTAAATCTTCCTAAAGTGGATACAAAATACGTTTTTATTGTATTTGGTACTTGTTTCCATATTTCATTCTCTAAAGTTATATCTTTTTCTAATAGCCATTTATGGCCGTAAGAAATAATGGACAATCCATTGATTGCATTACTAATCGCATTTCTTCCATTATGTATATTTTTGGTTAATTCTAAATTCACCGCCCATAATGCAGCATCTTCCATAGAATTATATTTTTCTAACACCTGATTTGTATGTTTATCTAATCGAAAAATAACTTTTTTATTTATATGGGAACCCGGCGGGTTCCCCTAAGACCCCTCCGGCTGCCCTCCGGGGTTGAATAGTATTGCCTAACTCGGCGCGGGCTCTACAACCATTTTTACAATGATATTTTGCGAGGCGTAATATCATTGTCCTTTTCTTTGTAGAAACTCGCGCGCCAAAAAACAACGCCCTTAACATTGAGGGGGTCGTAGGGGGGACGTATGTCCCCCTACTAAAAATTGAATTCCTTCTAAATGATTTTTTACAAACCATTTAAACAATTCTTCCTAAACTTATAGATAGAGATAAAATGACTGATTTACAAGAAACCCTAAATAAAAATATATTAAACGATGACGATATCATTAAAAGCGAAGAGGGATTAATTTTCAATCCTTACAATCCGTCAAATGTAGAGATTACATTGAACGATGTTCAATCTATTCTTACGAAATATGGTATCCCACCAGTTATTTATAATATGAAATTATATCGTCGTGCTTTTGTACATCGTTCTTATACGAAACGTCCTTACTTTGAAAATGTACAACAAAACATTACAGTGGCAGAAAAACCAGAGGATTGTATGCCTCTGAGTAGCAAATCCAATGAACGTCTTGAGTTTTTAGGCGATGGGGTTTTAGAATTGGTGACCAAATATTATTTATATCGTCGTTTTCCAAAAGAAAATGAAGGGTTTATGACGGAGAAAAAAATTGCCATTGTGAAGAATGAAGCCATTGGAAAAATTGCTTATGAGATGGGATTGAATAAATGGTTGATTCTTTCGAAACATGCTGAAGAAAAAAAGAATCGTACCAATTTGAAGAAATTGGGGTGTCTATTTGAATCCTTTATTGGGGCACTCTTCTTAGATATGAATAAAATCAATGTCAAAGACGAAGAAAAATGGTTTGAGAATATTTTTGTCACGGGACCCGGAATGCAAATGGCACAGAAATTTATTGAGAATGTCTTTGAAGCACATATTAATTGGATTGAACTGATTCAAAATGATGATAATTATAAAAATATATTACAAGTGAAAATCCAGAAGGAATTTAAGGTAACACCGCATTACTTGGAAATTGAAAATGATCCAGAATTGGGTTTCAAAATGGGAGTTTATCTTTGTCTAAATCAACCGATTCATAATAAGAGACCAGAACAGGCGTTACTTATTTCACAATTTAAAAATTTTCAGGACATTCAAGAATATCTTTCGAGAAATGAAAATAAAATCTTTTTGTTTTTAGGCGAGGGACAACATAAAATCAAACGTAAGGCAGAGCAAATGGCTTGTCATATGGTGATTGAATCCATTAGTAGGGGGACATACGTCCCCCCTTCCCTACGGGATACCCCCTCAGTAGGGGGACATACGTCCCCCCTACGACCCCCTCTTTGTTAAAAGCAAAATTATTTTTAGCGCGCGATTATATACAAAGAAAAATACAATATTTTTGTGCTTCGCGATATTTTTTGTGGAAATTTTTGTAGAGCCCGCGCCGAGTTATGAAACTATATCCATCCCCGAAGGGAAAAGGGAGGGGTCATAGGGGAACCGTAGGTTCCCTTAAAAAATTGAAATGCTTTTTATCTTTTTTATGAATTGCATATTTATAAAAAAGAGTTTGAAAATTTAAAATTGTGATAGTTTAGTTTAGTTAAAAGAAACAAGAAAATGACAACAACCATGAAAGAATGCCCAAAAGAATGTCCGATTTGTATGGATGATATTTGTTTGAATGTGAATTGCGTTACGACGGAATGTGGTCATCAATTTCATACAAGTTGTCTCATGCAAAATGTGGCACATAATGGATTTGGTTGTCCTTATTGTCGTAATACATTGGCGGAATATGTAAAGGATGAAGAAGATTCCGATTATGAATCTGATTTTGATGAGGATGATGAAGAAGAAGAGGAGGAAGACGAAGAAGAGGAGGAGGAAGAAGAACCAGTTGGAGACAATGAAATGGCGCTTCATGGAATGCGCCAATTATTTCGTAGAGTAAATAATGATATTGAAGAGGCTGGAGAACAAGAAAGAGAAGCAAGAGTAGTTAGTGCAGAAGAAATGACTTGGACCTTGGTGGATGCAGGATATAATATGACGGATGTTGTAAAAGCATTTATGATCAGTGGTGGTTATCACTTAATTTATCCGGATGATACCACCGAAGAAGATGAATTTGTAGAAAAAGTAGAGAATCATATGGAAAAAGTATTGCATTATGAAATTCCGATTGTTCCTAGACAAATTGCGGTTTTTCCTGAAGTCGAAGAGAAACAAGAATCGATTAATTTTCATCGTCTACCACTATCACGTTATCAATTTGACTTTGAAATTACATCTTTTACAAATCTTATCGAAGAAGAATTAGATGATATCGCTGAACCAAAAACAAACAAAAACAAAACGTTATATGATAATGATGAATATTTATAAAATACAAAAAATGTAAAAAAAGATATAAAAAAAGAAAGGGTTTCCTACCCAACCTTTTTTATTTATCTTTTTTAAAATTACAAAATATAAATACAACAAATATGATAAGACAAGACAAGACATTTTTTAATGAGTTTTATTTTTTTCTAGTTTACTAATACGTGATTCGAGAGAACGAACATATTTTTCCAAGGTAATGAAATCTTTTTTAGTATGATGGGTATTGAATAAATCCATTCTCTCCTTCATCTCATCACATATTTTTTTGATTTTAACCATCAATTCAATAAAGCAATATGAAATGGAATAAATGATTAATAATAACACACTGGTAGTTAGAATCATAAATAACTCGGATTGCATTTTTAAAAACTTGGGAATTTTTGATAACTTTAAATAATTTTATAAATTGATCAAAAAAGATGAAAAACATTTCAATTTTTTAGTAGGGGGACGAAAATCCCCCCTACGACCCCCACGTTGCTCTTTACTAATAAACTTGGTACTGGCTCTACAATAACAACGTCCTAATTTATACACCTCATTTCAAATTCACCATTTTTATACCATGTTTCAGGACATTTAAAACTGTGAATTTTGTTACTAATTATAATATTTTTATTCAAGTCTTTATTTTCTAAATATTTATAGGAATCAATACCTGCAGAATCGATAGAACAATTATTATTACCTTCTAAACAACCTTCAGGAATGATAAATAAGAAATAATCAAAATCTACAACTTCATTGTCACTAATATTTTCTAATAATTTTGGATTCGTATTACAAATATTTATAAATGGTTTAAAAGTAAGATGTGATACGCCATCCTTATCTTTATACTTTTCATCTTGTTGAACCAGTTTTTCCAATATATAAGAACCAATCGTTTTAAAATGATTAGCGGAAAAGTTTGTCCTATTATCTTCGTTAAAAGTATTTAATAATTGGTTTATCATTTCACCATCGAATTCTTTATAAGATGTATCAAACATTAAAACATCGTTATTTATAAGTTTATTAAAATTTATATTATTTGGTATTATTTGTCCATATGATAAGGTAGTCTTAAAAGTTGAAACATCATCCGCCATTTTATGATCTAGATATATTGAAACATATGGCACGTAATTTACTGCTGAAAATGTAGAAAATAACAATGTCATAGTTAAATATCTTTCTATACCGAGTTTATAAATGAGTGCCTGATATAAACGTTCGTTAAGATATAATAATTTAAAAGGTGATGGAATAAAATTCTCATAAAATCTATTCTTAAACTTGGATGATGGAACAATCGATAGTTTTTGTTTAGAAATATCATTAAGTGCTGCTAATAATAGATAAATGTTAGGTGGAGATTTTTTTTTCATTACGACCATATCATAATAAATTTGATTTAATTGATCGGATAATTGAGAACCGGTATACGATACATCATCAATCATAATGATAGGATTATTGCCAATTTCCTCAAATAATTCAGGAGTTAAAACTTCAATAAATTTATATGGTTCTTTGTATTGCTTTACTTTGATATATTTTAGGGCTAATACAGATAAAAAATAAGAGGATTTCTTTATATTTCCAGTAACTAAATATATTTTATCTGAATTATTGATATCTTGAAATTCTAAGTATAATTTATCGATAAGTTTTCCAATAATATTAGATATTTCATCTAAAGTAATGTATATTGTATTATTAACTAAATCTTCCGCGGCTTGTCTTCTTATCGGAGATATTTGAGATGAAATAAATTCATTTGCGATTTTTGTATCGATCGAATGTTTTCCTGAAAATGTTTGGATAGCATCTTCTATTTTTTTTAAATTTTCATCAAAACAATTTAAAAATTTGTCATCATAACTTCCACCCTTTTTATTTGTTTTATAATGGTTATTTATTTTCTTTGTCTTTGTTTTTGTTTTTGTCTTTTTTGTCTTCGTCTTGTTTGTCTTCGTCTTCTTTGTCTTCGTCTTCTTTGTCTTGTTTGTTTTTATATATATTTTTTTTTGTGAATACTTCATTTAAATATAACTATAAAAATATAAAAACAAATTAAAATTTTCTTTTGGTATATTTCTTCTTCTTGATATTCTTTTTACGACGTGTAGAACCCTTACGTTTTTTATTCGAAATGGTCTTGTATTTTTTTACGATACGTCTTCTTTTTTTTGTTATTTTTCTCTCCTTATTCAAATTGTTACCACCAACGGTATTTTTTTTAAACCTTTTTATATCTGCAAAGTAACTGTTACCACTCACATTTGAAATGCGCGAAGGTGTAAAAAAATTATATAATTTACTCATCGAGTTATCTACTTTTTCGATTACCTTGACAAACATCGTTTTGATCGTAGTTGATACATAAAGTGGATCATTATTTTGTTTATTGGTATTCAATTTATGAATGGTTTGTTGCTCTAAATTTATTTTATTTCTTTCTGCTTTTTCAATTGCTTTATTTAATTTATTTATTTTTTTTTCAATATCCTTCTTTTTCTTTTCTTCATCTTTCGAAAACAGATTTATTGCTCTATTTAAAAGAAGGATCTTCTTGACCCCTTTCTTAAATTTGCCCTTTATTTCTTCCTTGATTTTAGAATTTGTTTTTTTGTTTTTAACCGAATTGATCTTGATTTCAAGGGATTTTTTTAGACCTTTGATATTCTTTTGTGAATTCTCAATGATTGAATTATATATTATAAATCTATCAAATTGTCTTTCATTTAAATTGCTGAATATATTCACTTCATTATTCTTAATTGTTCGATTGGATGTTCGAGATTCCACAGGATCGATCATAATCTTCATCGAATCGATCATTTTTTCTTTGATTTGAGTTAATATTTCATTGTATTTGTTTTGAGCACTTTCCATACCGTACATATAACGCTTACTCATATATTTTTTAATGAATGGTTGTAGTAACATAAAAATACTAGTATGTTTTTGTTGAAAAATTTCAAGTTTTTTTATTGCATTTTCAATGGCAGGTCTTCTTTTGGTTAAATCCCTATTTTTGGTTACAAAATCAATGATGGAAATCACTTTTGCAAATTCAACTGAATTAAAGGTTTCTATTTTTTGCATTAATAATCCAAAATCAAACAAAGAAAATGGTTCATCGTTTCGAATTGTTTCTTCCCCTGTGGTAGAACCTGTATTGGAAGAAACCAACGACCCATCTGTCGAATCCTCCTTCGTGGTTTCTTTTTGTAATTCATTATCACAGTAACGTATCACATCAAATACGTTTTTAATAAATTTATTTATTTTTTCCAAGATAAGTAAGATTTCTTTTTCTAAAATTACTTTTTCTTCTTTTGTACTTGGCTTAACGACATATTTTATTGTAGTTTCACAATATTCTTCCAACATTGTATTTAAAAAACGATAACCATCGCTACTAAATATACCACTTTCTAAAATGGTTTCCAAGGAATTCAAGAACAAGATTCTTTTTGAATTTAAAAATTCAAGTTCTTTGGGAGGGGATGTAATTAATTTTTTTATATCTGTTTCAAATGTTTCACTCCATAAAACAGGTTCTTTTATTTCTAATTCTATTATTACTTCCTCTTTTTGTTTCTCTTCCTCTTCAAAAGAAGAAGAAGAAGAAGAAGGAAGCATCGAAATGGCAACAAAATAATTCGTCATTTTGGTATAAGTATCCAAAATGGTATCAATGTATTTTTCTTCATTTGCTAATGACAAATTGGTAGTAATGGTATCAGCACCTTCCGATACATAACTACTACTAAAAAACGCGGAATTATCTTCTATCCAAGAAGTGTGAGGACGAATCCCTGTTCCTGCTAACAATATATTCGAATCATATAATAAAGATTCTGCACCTACATTTTTATCTGTACTGCTGATACTAACGGTTACATTTTCTTTATTAAAATATGGAATCATACGTTTTACATAATTGACTTGCAAAGAATCGCCTAATGATTTTAAAATAACAATCAAAACTAGTAAAAGGTTGTTGGGTTTATCACCTGGAATTTCGTTATAATAAAATTTTGCAATTTTAATTAAACGATTCCAACTTAAATTAGTTCCACCTGTATAAGGATATCTTCCAGAAGATAATGCTTCTATCAAATCTTTTACATTTTCAATATTATTATCCCCAACCACAATTTCTAAGAATTCTTGATATTTTTCAAAGGTAATTTTAATACCTACATAATGATATTGTTTAATTTTATCATTTAAGACATCCGGCATTTCGGTTAAATTATTTTCGTTTTCTTCAACAAAATTAGATAAGTCAATCATTAATTGTGTATATTCTTCCAACTCTTTACCTTCTAGTTGATTTATTAATACTTCCTCTATATTTTGTCCTCCTATCTTACTAACCATAAATTGGACGTCATTAATTTTAAGTTCACTTCCAAAATATTCAAAAAACGATTGTAAACCGCCGATTAATTCCCGTTTGGCGATGTCACCAATCCTTCGACAATTAATATCTTGTTGGATTTGAAATTTTAATAATCGATTCCTATCTAAACTTCCTGGTAATAAATCAATCTTTGAATCGTAATTTATACTCCAAAATTTTCGCATCGGAGTAAACGCCGTGTTTTTTGGGTCACAAATTCCCGGAGCATAATATAATCGTATAATTGAATTTAAAAAAACCTGGATGGATTCATTTGATATGTATCTACCTTTCTTGCCATTTTCTGTATCCATCACCATAGGTGCTAACATTTTAAAAGGGACCACATTATCTTCAAATCCGAGTTGTATATCTTTCAAATCAAACACGATTTCTACGGGTTGATTATCCATCGTCAACATAAAATACTTTTTTATTTCTCCTTCTTTATTTGGAATCGTAATAAAATAACCGTCATCATTGATTTGTTGTTTTTCTTTTGCATCTCCTTTAAAAGAATCTTCACTACAATATTTTACAATGGTAAGTTTATTCAAATTTCCACATTCTTTATCAATGTATTGTAAAATCGATTTATAATAATTCCATTCTTTCTCTCCTAATGGAGAAGACGCCGATAAATTTTCAAATAATTGTTTTAACCTATTTTCTGGAACTGAACGATGCATGTCAGTTAGAATTTTTTCATAAGCAATTTGTAAGTTTTTTTTTACATGAGGACTAAAACCATTCTCTCCTTTGAAATCGTGGTCACGTTCTGCTTCCGTTTTAAATCTGGACAAATCGAGAAAATTTTGATAAAATGGGTTTTCCACGTTTTTATCCGTAATCCCTAGGTTCTCCTTGTATATCATATTTCCATTACATTCTTCATTATATTCTTGATTGGATCCGCCTCCATTAACTCTTTGCATTTTCATAGCATGACCTTTATTTTTAATCATATTAAATCGATCATTTTCATTAAAGTTAAAGTTTGTTACATCTACTTGATTATTTACAAGAAAAGGTTCCATGAGTATATTGGTCATTGTATTCATATTTATGGAATTGGTTAAAAAAGATAAATAATCGAAATTACTCTCGGTAGAAAACATGATAAATTGATCTAATTCATTTTCTAAATCAATTAATAAATGAATAAATTCTTTTTTTTCATCTGTTTCTTCTCTTTCATCTATTTCTTCCATTTTATCTGTTTCTTTTCTTTCATCTATTTCTTCTCTTTCATCTCTTTCATCTATTTCTTCTCTTTGTCTTTTATTCATTCTATTTTACCTATATTTTACTTCTATTTTATTATTTAGAATAAAAGGAGTAAAAAAATAAAACTTTTATATCTATTGAAAATATAGAAACAAAAGAATGAATCATCTCTTGGAACAATTAAAATTAAAACCGAAAATAGAACCATTCCAAAAAGTACAAGTAATGATTCCTGGTAAAAGAAACAATGAATCTAGAACCCTCATTGTCGATGAACGGGATAAAGGGTATGATCGAGAGGCATTCATGAAAAAAAGGATGGAGAGAAACATAAACAAAGTATCGGTACAAAAAAACATTCTTCCACAAGGTGAACTGGAACCAAGAGAAGAGCAACAAGTGGAACAAAGACAACCAATCCAAAGGAAAAAAAGACTGGTTTTAATGGGGGAAGAAGAAAAAGAGAAACAAGAAGAGATAAAGATACAGGAAGAAGAACCCATCCAAATCATCGCCGAAACCAATCAAAGAAAAACCCAGCGTATCGAAAAGGGTACCGCTGTTTTAGGTCCCGAAATTCTTGTTGAAATCGGTAATACGAAAATCGAAGACCGTCTCGCCAAAAAATTGCCTCCCGTCATCATCAAAGTTTCCAGTTATTATATGAACAATCGCGAATTTTTCATCAACTTCATCAATTCTCTCTTTGAACCTTATCGACGAGAAGTCTTGGATACTACCAAAAATATTTCGTGTGATAACATTGGTCAAGACGCTGAAGATACGATGAATCAACTTTTAATCCATCAAAAAGTTGTACGTGATTATATTAATTTATATACCCCTTATCGCGGCCTTCTTTTATATCACGGTCTTGGAAGTGGAAAAACCGCAAGTAGTATTGCCATTGCCGAAGGAATGAAAGAGAGAAAACGTGTCATTGTAATGACACCTGCCTCTTTACGCCGTAACTATATGGAAGAAATCAAGAAATTCGGGGATCAAATCTATAAGAAAAATCAGTTCTGGGAATGGATTTCTCTCGAAACGTATCCCGAAGCCTTGAAAACCTTGACCACCGTATTGAATTTATCGGCGGATTACATTCGAAGACAAAAAGGTGCCTGGTTTGTCAATGTAAAAAACCCGGCCAACTACAATGATTTAACCAGTGAACAAAAGAAAACACTGGAAGACCAATTGGATGAAATGATACGTGCAAAATATACCTTTATTAATTACAACGGTTTACGATTGAAACGTTTGGAAGAACTTACACAAGGATTTACTCATAATTTATTCGACAATTGTGTAATTATTATTGATGAAGCCCATAATTTAATCAGCAGAATTGTGAATAAATTGAAAAAAGAAAAACCGATCTCCGAAGATCATCGCGGAGAGAAAGAACGCGCACCCAAAAATCTGGCTGTGAAATTATATGAATATTTAATGTCCGCCAAAGATGCGCGTATTATTCTTCTCTCGGGAACCCCCATTATCAATTATCCGAATGAATTTGGCATTCTCTTTAATATTTTGAGGGGATACATCAAAACGTGGGAAATACCTGTTCAAATCAAAACAACGAGAAAAATCGATCGGGATGCTTTACGTGATATGCTTGTAGCAGAGAAATCCATGGATTATATTGATTATTCGCCTTCTTCGAAAATTCTTACCATTACACGAAATCCTTTTGGATTCAAAGATAAATATTCCAAAGATGGAAATGATTATCAAGGGGTTTACAATAATGTAAAAGACGAAAATGGCCTCGTCCGTTTTCATATGGAAACCGATTTTTTAAATGACGACGAATTTGAACGCCGTGTTAGTGGTATCTTGAAAAGAAACGAAATCGAAGTTTTAAAAACGGGTATTAAAATTCGTAATCGAAAAGCGCTTCCTGATGATTTTGATGCATTTAAAGCGCGTTATATTAATAGTCAAACCAATGAATTGATCAATGCAGATGCATTAAAACGTCGTATTTTAGGATTATCTTCTTATTTTAAGAGCGCTCAAGAGGGGTTGTTGCCGAGATTCGATAAGGTTTTAGGAAAGGATTATCACGTGGTAAAAATCCCCATGAGTGATTTCCAATTTAAAATCTACGAAGATGCGAGGAGAGAAGAGAGAAAAATGGAAAAACCTACTCCAAAATCGAATCAAAAAGATGACCTTTACGAAGACAAGGCTTCTACCTATCGTATTTTCTCTCGTTTGTTTTGTAATTTTGTCATTAAGAACCGTCCTTTACCGAATGATGAAAATATTGCCGAAGTGGAAGCCGAAGATGAAAGAGAACAAATGGAGAAAACTTTGGAAGAAATCCAGGAATTAAAACAACAAGAAAAAGAAATAAAAAAAGCGGAAAAAGAAGATAAACTAGCCGAAAAACAACGCAAACAAGAAGAAAAGGAGAAAAAGGAAAGAGAGAAGCAATTAGAGAAAGATCGAAAACAACGAGAGAAGGAAGAAAAACAACAAGAAAAAGAGAGAAAACAAAAAGAAAAGGAAGAGAAAAAGGCGGAGAAAGAGAGAAAACAAAAAGAAAAAAGTGAAAAGAAGGTCGGAGGTACTTTACAAGTCGAACAACAAGACGAAGTCGATGATGATAAAGAAGAAGAAGAAGAAGAAAAGGAAGAAGAAGAAAAGGAAGAAGAAGGAAAGGAAGAAGAAGGAAAGGAAGAAGAAGGACAAGAAAAAAAAAGGAGCGTATTTTTTAATTTAGACAAAATACTCAAAACCGCCACCAAAATACAATCTCAAGAAGACGATCTAGATAATGAGAATGAAGGGGAGACTGAAGGCGATGTAATTTTGAATGAACTTGGTGGAAAAGACTACGAAGAGAGACAACGATCCTTTTTAAAATATATCAAAGAACATGCCAATGAATACTTGACCCCCGAAGCACTTCAACGACATAGTCCAAAATATCTTACCATCTTGGAAAATCTTTCCGACCCAGAATATGAAGGGCTTCATCTCGTCTATAGTCAATTTCGTACTTTGGAAGGCCTCGGTATTTTTAGTTTGGTTCTTGAACAAAACGGTTTTGCAGAATTCAAGTTGAAAAAAAATACATCCGGTATTTGGGATATTGATATCAAATTCGAAGACTTAGGAAAACCAACTTTTGCCCTTTATACTGGAACGGAGACCGCAGAAGAAAAAGAAATTATTCGTAATATTTATAATGGAGACTGGGATTACGTCCCGACTAATATTACAAAAAAGTTGCGTAATATTGCAAATAATAACAATGTCGGGGAAATCATTAAAGTGTTCATGATTACTTCTTCCGGTTCCGAGGGTATTAATTTAAAAAATACGCGTTACGTTCACATTATGGAGCCTTATTGGCACCCCGTAAGATCGGAACAAGTCATTGGACGTGCAAGACGTATTTGTAGTCATAAAAATCTTCCTGATAAATTACAAACGGTAGAAGTATTTGTTTATTTAATGACTTTTACCGCTACCCAATTAAAAAACGACGAAGCCATTGAATTGAAACGTAAAGATACAAGTAAAATATCGAATGTTCCGCTTACTAGTGACGAATATTTATATGAAATTTCGGAAATTAAAGCGAAATTAAACGCACAATTAATCAATTCCATTAAAGAATCCGCCTTTGATTGTTATTTATATTCGAATATTCCTGGATCCAAAGGAACCGGTGTTCAATGTGTGAATTTCGGGGATCCAAGCAAAGAAAAATTCTCATATATCCCTAATTTTGAAGACCAACAGAATGACATTACCTTGAGAACGAATAAAAGAAGAATCGAATGGGAAGGTTTCCCCATTCGAATCGGAGATAAAGATTATGTTTATCGACGTATGAATAAAAACTTGATGAATATTTATGATTTGGCGAGTTATGAAGAAGCATTGAGAGTCGAAGGCGTTCAACCTGTACAAGTCGGGACATTAGAAACCAATGAGAAGGGTCAGAAAGTTTTCAAGAGTTTGGTGCTATAAATAAAACCATTCTGTTATGAAAATAAATTTTCAATATTTTCAATCAGTCCAACTGTCTTTTGAATCTTCTTCATATCAATGTCTTTTTTATATCGATTTGGATTTTTTAAAATATCTTCAATGAGTTGCATATCCTTTTCTACGCTTCCTGATAAAAAAATCACTTGATTTTTGAAATAAGTTTCAATGTTATGACAACCAAGGTAAATAGGTGTTGTATTACAAAGTAAAGGTTCAATTATTTTTTCTGAAAAATAATGATTGGATTGATAATTTTCAATCGCAATATGAAAATCATATTCTTCATAAGGTTCTAAACTATCCTGTTTAAATTCTCCTTTTATTCGTTCATCCTTTTTATTTTTATAATAAATATGTCCTCTTCCGTAAATATCAATGGGGAGATTGGATGATAAAATAACTTCCACTAACTTATGACGATATTCGTGACCAGGAGCATATCTTTTTTGACTAATTATAATAGACATTCTTTTTTTCTTTATACCTATTTCAAGTGACTGGTAACTACTACCTATATACGGTGAATACCACATAAAACTTTGTCCTTCCATAAAAGGATGAGGTAAATCAAGTTTATCACCAATAAAATATTTAGATATATTTTTTTGGGCGTATTCAATAAAAGAAGGAGATAAATGTAAAAAAGGGATTGGTTCAAAAGCCATTCCAATGACATTTTTTTTTGGTATTCCTTCTTTTAACATAGGCATTGCCGTATTCAAAATAATAACGTGCGTATAATTATCTTCATCGGTAATAAATATTTCCTTATCGAAACCATAATTTAAGAGTTTACTTATTTGGTATAATTTATTTTCATATGTAAATTTACAATGTTTACTATCGCAAAAAGAAGAAAAAAATTTAATAATGATTGTCATAACCCACTCGTATCTATTAAATATATCTTAATCAAATATATTTAATATCTTAATCAAATCTATTTAATATCTTAATCAAATCATTTTACACCTTCGATTATTTCAATAGCCTAGGAACCGTCGCCTTTGTGACTGATTAAGCGCCGACTAGTCGGCGTTTTAATTGTCCAAAGGTTTATAAAAGTAATTGTGTTAAATTATCAAGAATAAAAATATCTTTTTCATCCATACTATAGTAATGAAGGACATTCATGTAATAATTATCTAAAAAATCATCATATGTATTATTTATTTTTTCTTTGGCAAAATCCGTTAAAAGAAGAATATTTTTTTTAATGGTTTTATAATCATTTCGAACAAGTCTTTTCAAGATCGAATTACGTATTTTCATTTTTATTAGATTTATATAAGACTTTGGTTTTGGTAAACTTGTTCCATCCGATGCTTTAATAACAAATATTTGATTCATAAAACAAAAGAATCCTAAAATAGAAAGAAGGTTCATTAATATGAATTAGAAGATTATTTTTATTTTATTTTATTTTATTCTATCTTATTTTGTCTTATCTAGTTCAATCATTTTCTTTATTTCTTCCATAGTTACACGAATATCGTCTATTTTTTGATAAAGTGTTTGCACTTCCTCTTCTAATTGTTGAATTCTTACATCTTTCAATAAATAATTTGTTTCCTTAGCATTTTCTCTTGTAAATGAAGGTATCATTTTTAATTTTGAGAAAATATCATCGGTAGGTGTCTTTTTATTTGTCTCTATATCTGGAATATAATAAGATTCTTCTAGGTTTTCACTCCATTGAATATGTTTGCTTTCTAATCCATCTAATTGTATTGGTTGAATAATATTCTCTTTGATCAATGGTTCCTCGATTTTAATATACTTTATTTTGTTTTCCAAGGAACTCGAAGTTAAATTCATCATTGTTATTCCTTTCTCTTTTTTCACGGATGTTTCTTGAGGATTCAACCAATCGTTTGCGTTTTTTATATGATTGGTCGAAACATAATTACGATTTTCCAAATCAAAATTTCTCTCCTTCACTGTTTGTTGAATACGTCGTTCCAATTCACTGATAGGCGGTTTTTCTTCTTCTAATTTATCGCCGAATTGAGGTACGGGTGGGGTAGGTAAGGTAACCGCTTGTTTAAATTCCTCTTGTTTTTTATTGAAATCACGTTCAAAAACGGATTTTCTCTCTTCTTGGATTTCTTCATAGGTAATCAAGTCTTTTTTTTGTGAATTTATCGGATTTTTTGGTTTATTCGTATTTTTACTATTTAGATCCACTTGAAGAATTATGTCCATCATAAAAGAAATATATTTTTTATTGAGGGATACCAAAGTCTGTTGTGTTATCTTTCTCTCGTTTTCGTAAAAAGGAACTAGATTTTTTTGAAAAATTTCTAGAATGTATTCAATGAATTCTTTGGGTTTGGAACGTAGAATATCCGCATCCATCAAGACCTCCCATAATAATCGTACATTGTTTTCTTTTAAAAAATCAGTCATTCTTTATCGATCTTAGATAATAAATATAATAAATATAAGAATATGTTTATATTTATTATTTTATATAAAATAAAAAGTTTTACAACCCATCATTAAAAAATACTTTTCGATATTTTTCAATCGCTTTGTCTGATATACGATGTGTTTTTAAATATTGAGCAGTTACTTTGTCTACCAACATATGAACAACAAAAAAGAGAGAATAAACACCGCATTCTGTATTCCCATATTGATGTTCAATCGGATAATTTTCGTCGAATTTAAAATGGATCGGTTTTTTTAATTCTCTCCCTTGTTGAATGATACGGTCAACTAACTTAATAATTTCTTTTGGTGCTTTATCTCCGCCACTATCAAAAAAGAAAATTTGCCCCTTTTTTATATTGACAAATAAACTAATCCAATGACTCCCTGGTTTATAATGCGGGTCGGTATTGAAAACCATGCCGATTTTGAATTTTCCCTTATCTATTTCTTTTTGTAGATTGAAATGACATAATTCTTCCCAAACACAATCCCCGTACATTTTTTTTACGTCAAAATCAATAGGGGATGGACCAATAAAATCAAAACATTTGTATGCTTTTTCGTATTGTTTCATTACTTTATGAATATCTACACTTGACAACCATTCATTCGGATTTTTCTTCCATTCTTTTGGAGCGGTTGGTGCAAACGAATCTGCAATTTCTTTTTTTAAACCGCTTTCTTGAATAAAATTTTGTTTTAACCAACACGATTCTTTGTTACATGTATCTTTCATAAACAGGGCAAGTTGATTGTGAATTTCTAAAGGAGAATTCGTTTTGATTAGATGGTCGGGATGACGTGCATTCCATAAATTACGCATTTTATGTAAATCTTTGTTTTTGTAACAAGTAAAATCGTTCAATTCTTTTTTATCTTTGGGACTACAATTCACTTTTTCGAGAGGAATGATTCCGATTTTTCTTTTTCTTTTTCTTGTTTTTCTTTCTTGTAACCCTCTTTTTTCTCTCCTTCGAATGGTTTTGGTTTTCATGAATAAAGTCTTCCTAATTATTCGTGATATTATTCTTTTTACCAACTCCTTTATTCTTTAATTCTGGATCTTTTAAATTGATTTTTTTCTTTTTCGGTAAAATCGGTTCTTCTTTTTTAATCACGGTGCGTTTGACCAATCCGTCCAAGGTATAATTTTTCATATTAATTTGACGCATCATTTGTTTATTGGCTTGTTCCATTGTTCCATGATATTCTAAATCATCGTTGAATTCAGGAAATAAATCTTCTTCTCCTTCTCCTTCTTCTAAATCTTTATAATCTTCCTGAATAATATCGTTTCGGTCAATGGTTTGAAAATAGTCAATACTCGTATTGATATATTTATAAAAGGAACGATAAATATCTGGATGGTAAACTGGGTTTTCTTGACTTTCCTCTTCATTTAATAAATCTTTGGTCAATTGAATCAACCTTTTTCGATAGAATTTTTTATTTTTGAAAGGAGTAGGTTTTGAAATGGAATGATTCATTTTATTCAACGAACCGCTTAATAAATATTCAATCGTAATATCTTGTACGATTTGATTTGATTTGTTTACAATATCATTGTCTTGCTCCAAATTTTTATTTGTTTCTTCTATTTTTTCGAATTCTAACTTTTTCTCTTTTCTCTCTTTTGTCTCTTTTGTCTCTTTTTTTTCTTTTTTCTTACTATTGGAATTGACGTTATCTTTAACATTACACCGAACAGAAAGAAAATTGGGACGCTTTGCGTCCCCAGAATTTCTTTCTGTCGGTGACTTGTCCGAAAAGGAAAATAAGTTTGTCTCATTTTTCTTTCCGGATGGTGTAATATTATCAATAATATCAAGATTCGACATTTATATATTTGATATTTTATAAATATATACACACTTTTACATTTACAATGGTACGCTTTTATGCTCCCCATTGTAAATGTAAAAGGCAACTGTTACCGATAAATGACTTGAATGGAGACGCCTCTAAAGAGGCGTGTCATATTTTATACATTTGAAGAATTCACAAATTAGGCAGATGGATCAGTCATATTACGAACTTGTACTCTTGTAGAATTGTGAAAGGTTGCGTAACCGATTTCCTTTGGATTCGGATTTGGATTGAAAGAACAGAATTTCTCTTGTTGAAATAATAATGATTCGGGATAAGGCACCGGTTTGGGGTGAAAAGCAACGTGGTATAAATCACTATTACTATCAGGTACATAAACGGATTGACTACATTTTTGTAAAGCAAATACTTGATTTCTTAATACACTTTCGGTATTTACATTGGAAGCAAAACCAGCCCAAGGGGATTGGGTATTTCCAGGATTAAATACTTCATGAACATTATAGGTAGGGGTTTGAATAAGACGAGTATTTACTTCTTTACGAGGGTCAACAATTGGTAAATAAGAATATTTTGTCATTACGGGACGGACATCAATGTATGGTTGTAACATTTGAGAAGGAATATTACGATTATAAATTCGTTCATTGGTTTGTTTATGGATTTCAGAAGGGCATTCTACTTTTTCTTGTGCGTTTAAAACATTGATATTTACATTTGGATTGACATTCATTACTTGTGTATTTTTTAAATCAGCCATTATCTATTTTATATAAATATATAATTTATATAATATGTACAATTTACTAAAGTTTTTTAGATTTTTTTGAAGATATAATATTGACCTATTATATATTCTTAGTAACTCTTTTTCAAATTATCCAACCAATGTATAATTACTTACTTGGAACTACTTTTTTGAAATCAATGAACCCCTATTTTAGAAAACATGTATTGAATACATTGAATCCACGTGAATATTTCTATTTAAACACATTTTTCGTTTTTATCTTGATGATTCTTGTTTTTTTGTTTTTTGAAACGAAAAAATCGGCCAAAGAAATGATTTTAAATTATCAAAAACTAGACCATTCCCATTTTGCGTGTATTTTTATTATTTCTTTTTTATTGGTAGTATCTTCTCTCCTTCTTTATGAATTAGATAAGAATCATAATACACCACTTATTAATAATATACTTTTGAAAACCGGCTCAATCATCGTTCTCATTGTAGTAGGTGTATTTATGTTTGGTGAAAAATATACTTGGAAACAGATGTTCGGAATTATTCTTACTTGCATAGGTATTTATTTGGTCATGCAAAAATAATAATAATCACTGAAAAAAAAGCACTAGAAACTGATTATTTGTTGCGTTTTTTCAAAGTAAGAATCCTTTTTCCTTTGCATTTGAATTTACCTCGTGTAAACCCCTTTTTACCTAAAATGGTCCTGCTACATATACCTATCGCTTTGGATTCGTCTTTACGAATGTCTAAAGAACCGACTTTTTTAATACAACGGCATAATTTATTTGATAATATGTTTTCTGCTTGAAGTTTTAATTTTTTAAAGGAACCTTGGTTTGGTAAATGATAGAAATTGAGTATATCTTTGTAATCCTGAATAGTAAGTTCTTTTTTGTCATTTCTCATGAGGATATAATAATAAGAATAATAATAGGATTATTAATATTAGATAAGATAAAATATTTTATAAATCCAGACAACTCATTTTTTTTTGAGAAAATATTATCGGAAGATAGTATATTTACGAATCGAAATCTTGTGAATTTATGAAAATTGTTGTCTTTGATTTAGATGAAACACTAGGGTATTTTGTGGAATTTAGTGTCTTCTGGAATTGTTTACAACAATATTTTACCAATGAAAGAATCAAATATTCATTCACCCAAGAAGATTTTAATCAACTGTTAGATTTATATCCAGAATTCTTGAGACCCAATATTATGACCCTTTTGAAATATTTAATGTATAAGAAAAAGTCAAAATGTTGTCATAAAATGTTGATTTATACAAATAATCAGGGTCCTAAACAGTGGTGTAAACAATTGATTTCTTATTTTGAACATAAATTGAATTTTGAATTATTTGATCAAATTATACATGCGTTTAAAATAAATGGCGAAGTAGTTGAGATCGGACGTACAAGTCAAGATAAATCATTTCATGACCTTGTAAGATGCACAAAAATACCGCCGAATAGTGAGATTTGTTTTTTAGATGACACGTATTATCCAGAAATGACACATGAACATATTTACTATATTAATGTGAAACCTTATATTCATGACTTGGATTTTCGGGAAATGATTCAACGTTTATGGAATTCGAAAAATTATTTGATTCAAAATATGTTGAAAAAAGATTCGAGAGAAGAATTTGAGATGAAAATGAATCTTATCTTTAAACCATATGATTATTTGGTTCTTCCAAAAACGGTGGAAGAAACGAATATTGATAAAATTGTCAGTAAACAAATATTGATTCATTTGGAGGAATTTTTTGAACAATCGAAACCATCTAACATTAAGTTAAAAAAATCATATAAACGATCGGGGGTTGGCAATAAAATGAATAAAACCAGAAAAAATAAAAAACTATAAAATCGTAATCAGTTATTTTTCTAAGATATCCAATGCATCAATGAGAATCAATTCTTGATGGATAAGTTTGCGGAAAACAATACATTCGTCCATTTTGAATTGAAAATGGCGATGGTAATGGTTTTTACATACTAATTGAACCCCTGTATCGGTTATTTTTGTTTCACAAAAAATGGCGCCGCGCGATAATTCCAAATATTCGGGATTGATTAAACAAATCCAACGAATAAAGGTTCCTTCGCGTAAATCTTTAAGTTCATCTACATAGACGTATTCGCGTAATTTATTTAAATATTCATTGGTGACCTTTGGAGATAAATGTAATTCTTTTAATATATTAAGATTCAATTGTTTTATTTTTTTGCTGGTATAATTCATTATCTTTTCATTTTTTACATTGTCTAATGCGTTTAATAATTTGTTGACATCCATCCAGTTCACTTCTATATAAATATAACGTAATTTTTATATTTATATTTATTTCAATAAGGAAATGAATTACCCGGAAGAGGAGGGTTCATAAGGGAAATTAATTACCTGGAAGATGAGGGAACAAAAAAGATATTAATTACCCGGAAGAGGAGGGTTCATAAGGGAAATTAATTACCTGGAAGATGAGGGAACAAAAAAGATATTAATTACCCGGAAGAGGAGGGATCATAAGGGAACCTAGGTTCCCTTACCAGGAACCAAATGCTCCTCCACCAAGAGCATCATTTGCTGCCATGGGTTCAAAACTTTCATTCATTCCAGGAGTTGCTGCACCAATTAAAGGAGTAGTATCTCTTCGATACATATTATCGAAATTAGGTGATTGTTCAGGCGCTATTTGAGGTTGACTATAATTGGTTGGGAGTTGGGAAAGAGAGGTACCATCGGTATAAGTTGGTAGAATGGAATTTGTTGCAGTTTGGTTTACTGCATAAGAAGAGGTTCCCATTTGACTGGAAATGGGTTGAGAAACACGGACACCATTTTTACTGCCTTTTTTATTTTTCTTATCACTGTTATTATTGCCTTCCCATAAATCATTCAATCTTTCGACTAAAATACTGACCTTCTCTCCCAATTTGGTTTGTAGACTCATGGTAATCATTAAAACCGCTAAAATAATAAAAATAACACTAAAATCAGGGTAATTGACTCCACTATAAGTGGGTACATAAGTAATGACACGATGAATGAAAAGAAGACCGATAAAAATAACAATGACTTGGACAATAATTTCGGCACTTATTTCTAAACTACCTTTGTTATCTTCCGCTTCAGGGACAAATCGTTGCATTGATTTATTTAAGACAATAATTGGAATAATTGCTAAAAGTGCATATTGAATAATATTTAGCATTTCGCTTTTTGATTCGTCGTCGAAATTAAAAACGTGTTTAATAAAACTTTTTGATTTTGAATCTTCGTTTAAACTTTCCATATGATTTATAAAAAGAAATTAAAATAAATATAATATTTATAAAATATTAATTATTATATATAAATGTCGTCATCGATTGTTGGAACAATCACTGTAGGAACTGCGCCTTATTTTATCTCAAATGATGGAACCTTTGTTTGGGTTACAAATAATACTAGTGCTAATGTATCAAAAATAAATATTTTAACTAATACCGTTGTTCAAACAATCGATTTAGGGTCATCACCTTCAGGTATTTCAAGTGATGGAACATATGTTTGGGTTGCACTTGTAAATAATACGGTAAGACAATTTAATGTTTCAGGTACGTTGGTTCGAAATATAAATGTAGGAACGAATCCTTATGCTGTTTCAAGTGATGGAACCAATGTTTGGGTTGCAAATTATGGTTCTAATAATGTAACACAAATCACTGCTTCAACCGGTGTGGTTGTTCGAACCATCTCTACAGGAACTACACCTAGTGGTATTTCAAGTGATGGAACGAATGTTTGGGTTTCGAATACTGGGAGTAATTATGTAACACAAATAAATGCTTCCACTGGGGCATTTATTCGAAATATAACAGTAACAAACCCTTATGGTATTTCAAGTGACGGAACAAATGTTTGGGTTGCAAGTTTATCTCAGAATAAGGTAATCAAAATAACTGCTTCAAATGGTACGGTTTCCCAATCGATAGATGTAGGAACTAGTCCTTGGGGTATTTCAAGCGATGGAACAAATGTTTGGGTTAGCAACCTTGATAGTAATAGTGTATCAAAAATAAATGCTTCATCTGGTACGGTTGTTCAAACCATAACTGGACTAAGTAGACCTCATGGTGTTTCAAGTAATGGAACATATGTTTGGGCTGCAAATAATGCTGGTAATACTGTAACAAAAATATTAATAACAAATGCACTTCCTTGTTTTTTATCCAATAGTAAAATTTTAACTTCCAATGGTTATCTTTCCATTCAAGATTTAAGAAAAGGTGATTTCGTAAAAACAATCAATCATGGATATAAAGCAATAGATATGATAGGAAAGAGAGAAATATTTCATCCTGCGTCAAAGGAACGCGTTAAAAACCAACTTTATGAATGCGGAAAAGAGAATTATTCAGATATCTTTGAACCTCTTATCATGACCGGTTGTCATTCTATCTTGGTAGACTGGTTAACTCAAGAACAAGGAGAGAAAACCATGGAAGATTTTGGGCGTATTTTTATGACCGATGACAAAATAAGATTAATGACCTTTTTAGATGAAAAAGCGTCTGTATACGAAGTTCCAGGTACTTATACCATTTATCATTTGGCTTTGGAAAATGGGGATTATTATGGAAATTATGGTATTTACGCCAACGGACTTTTGGTAGAATCTTGTTCCAAACGTTACTTACTAGAACATTCTGGTATGGAAATGATTGATTGAATAAAAAAAGAAAGAATATAAAGATTTCATTTTATAATTATTCAGAATTAAAAAATGAAAGTAAAATTAATCAGTTATTCACAACCCGTTTCTACCGAATCGTCGCTTCAAGATTTAGTTGCCTATTGCGCTCGTGTCTCGAATCCTGCGAATCAAATAAATACCGAAACCAATGAAAAATTAATTCGATATCTCATGAAAAATGAACATTGGTCTCCTTTGGAAATGGTAAGTATATGTTTGGAAATAGAGACGACGAGAGATATCGCTCGTCAGATTTTAAGACACCGATCTTTTTCTTTTCAAGAATTTTCACAACGTTATGCGGTGGCAGATTTAGGGTTTGAAACAAGAGAAGCGAGATTACAAGATACGAAGAATCGTCAAAATAGTATTCAAACGGAAAACGTCGAATTAGAAACCGAATGGGAAAAAAAACAAAAAGAAGTACAAGAAACAGTAAAAGAATCTTATGACTGGGCTTTACAGAATGGAATTGCAAAAGAACAGGCACGTGCAGTTTTACCAGAAGGGATGACCGTATCTAGAATGTATATGAATGGAACCTTACGTTCATGGGTACATTATATAAAATTAAGAACTGGGAATGGAACACAAAAAGAACATCGGGAGGTAGCGATTGCATGTGCAGAAATTATTTCTTCGATTTATCCATTGATGAAAGAATGTGTATAAGAACTAATATAATTTTTCAACCATGTCTTCAAAGGTTTTAAGCCTTTTCAATGTTTTTTTATGAAGACTAAGAGACATTGCTTTTGAATAATTGGTAACAAATAATCCATCGCTTCGATATTTTAACATACGGTTTTTCGTAACATCAATAACTCGTTTTAATGCATTTTCATAATCCAGTTTTTCATTAATCATGGAATAAATAAGACAACGGTCTAAATCATAGGCAGAAAGAAGATCGGCTTCTCTGACAATATGATAAGCCATTTGGTATTTATCTAAGTCAGGATATCCGTATTTTTTCACGGTAGAATAAGAAATGGTAGATATAATTTCGTCGACCATATTTAATTGAACTTCGTCTAAATAACCGTTCATATGTTGTTTAATCATGGATACGCCATTCTTTTGGTTCATATATTTTTTGTCACACATATCGTGTAAAATGGCAGATACAAAGATAATTTCTTTTTGATTTTCTAAAAAGGGATATTGGACAACTTGGTAATCATAAATATCTTTGGCATAATGAAAAACTTCTAAACTATGTTTCAAACCATGGGATTCGTCAATATAAAATCTGGATGTTGTATCAATGACATAACGTAAGGCGTGATTAATCAGTAAAGCAAAAGGAACAATTCTCATTTCTTTATCTTTAGTTGTTTTTTTATTTTTTTAGAAAACAAGAATAAAAGAATCAATTTTTTATTTATTTTATTTAGGATGAAATGAAAATGCGTTAAATAGATTTAAAAACAAAATAATTAAAATACATATTTAATGAGTCGTTCCATTTCTTCCGCAATTAACCGACGTGCAGGAAATAATGCGCCTCGTCCAAGTGTACCAACCAATCAACAACCTTCTTATAATCCAAAAATTTCACAAGCACCTGGTCCAGGACAACAAGGACCAAATAGTGTAAGATTTGTTCCTTCTGGACAAGGACAACCAGGTAAACCAGTTCAAAGACAGGTATTCCAAGAACCTACCATTCCTGTTAAAACCGCAGGAGTGAATGGTCCGGTAGGTCAAGTATCTATTTCAGATGCCTTTGCATTAGTCACGATACGTTTAGGAAGAGTCGAACAGTTTGTTCAACAAGTTCAGGAAGAGGGTATTCCTTCTTCTTCTGATAATACAAATATTAATCATGAACAATTTGATAATGATTTAAAAAACTTACATAATCTATTTCAATCTCAGCAAGATACGATCCATACTTTAACACAAAAAATAGAGAAATATGAGAATACTTTTTTACAATATGATAAAGAGATGAAGGATTTAAAAGATATTGTATTAACTATGACAATGAAAAATGAGAAAAATAGTATCGAAACAAGTAATGTTTTGAGTAAATTTGAAAGTACCATTCATAGTAGTGAAGAGAATATAAAGACGGTCGATGAGAATCTAAAGGGTGTAATAAAAAATGTAATAACAATGATAGAAGGTTTAAAAAATACAAAAGATATGATGGATGAAAAATATAATTTATTACAAAATCAAATAAATATTATTACAAATCCTTCTGATGAAGAGGTAAAAGGACAGATAAAAGAAGTAGAAATAGTGGAAGAGGTAAAAGAAGTAGAACCTCTAGAAACGGTTGAATCGGTTGAACCTCAAAAAAATGCATAAGTTTTTGACGCGTTTTACTTAAATAAAAAAAATACGTTTTTTATTTAAGTTTCATTTTAAAAAAGAAATAATGAAAATCATAGTTACGTTATTCATCTTTTGTATCGTTTTATTTTTATATTTACATATTCAATTTCATTTAAAACAAAGTGATGATTTAGAAATGTATGAATTAGATAATCCTTCCAAAGAAAAATTAGAAGAGATATGTGATTTAAGACAACCGGTTTTATTTGAATTTGATTCTCAACCAATTAGTGAATGCATGAATAAAAATTATCTTCAAAATAATTATTCTTCCTTTGATATGAAAATTAGGAGTCCTACAGAAAATAAAAATAAAAATAAAAAACAAAGTGAAGAAGAATTGTATGTACCATTACCTTTGCATACCACTTTGAAATTATTAGAAGAAGATAAAAAGTCTTTTTATTTTACTGAAAATAATATGGATTTTATTCAAGAAACAGGTATTATCAAAAATATACAATACAATGATGCATTTATACGACCATACATGGTTTCTAATTATTTTTACGATATTTTGATGGGCTCTCAAGATAGTTGGACACCTTTAAAGTATGAAATTAATTATCGTAATTATTTTTTAATTACAGAAGGGACTGCACAAATTAAATTAATACCTCCAAAAAGTAAGAAATATTTACATCCAACCAATGATTATGAGAATTTTGAATGGTCGTCTCCTTTTAATGTGTGGAACATTCAATCGGAATTCCGTAGTGATTTTGATAAAATAAAGAGTCTAGAATTTACTTTAGTCACAGGAAAAACACTTTACATACCCGCTTATTGGTTTTATTCGATTAAATTCAATCAAGATTCGGTGATTAGTTGTTTTAAATATCGTACATATATGAATAATTTAGCAATTTCACCTTATTTTTTTATGTATGCTCTTCAATTACAGAATATCAAGAGAGAAACGAGTAGAAAAATACCCGTTCATGAATTAGACCAAACAGAGAAAAAAACGGAATTTAAAGAAAAAGAAGAAGATATAAATAATGAGAATACTACGAAAATTGAAGATTTGGTTGAATCCGCTGTTTTTGAGGTGAAAACCGAAAATTAAATTATTTGTATAATACAATAAAACGTCCTAAAATATGTTTCAATATTTAAGTTCTTGGTTTCAAATAAATGACAATGATGATGAAAATGAGAGGGAAGAAGAACAATACGAAGTCGAGAAAGAAGAAACAAAAAAAATAATCAAGCGTCGAGAACGAGATGAAGTACCAGATACAGATTTAATTAAGGATAGAAAAAGATATCGAGCCAAAGATATTACCTCGCAACAAAATTTATCGAAAATAAAAAAGGTGAAAAAGAGTCTTCGTTTTGCTACAAGTTTAACTACAAAAACCAAAAAAAGAAGGTATTAGAAAAACAAGGAATAAAAATAAAAAACATAAAGATTATTTACAATTCATATATAAGCCAATTTGATTATTTATGAATACATTCACTATTCAAATATTTGATCGAAAATATGAAAAATATGAAATTACTTCTTGCGAGGATTCCAAAAAAAGACTTGAAATCATGGATCCCATCCTTCATAAACTGTTCCATCATGATACTTTTACTTTAGAATCAGATGAATCATTCATTATAAAATCACCAATGCGAGAGAAATCATTTTTTGCAGGCATTCTTATCTTGGCCGGAAATAAAACGTATGGAAGAAAGAATTCCTCGCAGTCAATGAAAAAACACGATAAATTGTTATATAAATGTATTCCGAATGATCCTTTTTTACCATCTTTTTTAGTCCCATATGAAATGAAAACCATGGGATTTTCCAAATTATTTCCTAATTTATACGTTATTTTCAAGTATGACCATTGGGAAGATAAACATCCTCACGGCATTCTTTTACAAACGATTGGTCCAGTCAATGAATTATCGAATTTTTACGAATATCAACTTTATTGTAAAAATCTACATATCTCCATCAATAAATTTGAGAAAGATACTGCTAAAGCGGTGAAAAAAATAACGGAAGAAAACAAAGAATTATTCGAATTCATTCAAGAAAAATACCCGAATTCTTTGGAAGATCGTACGTCGAATACGAGTGTTTTTACAATTGACCCAAAAGGAAGCGTTGATTTTGATGATGCGTTTAGTATCCAAAAGATTTCACAAACGCAAGAAACCATGACAAATTTTCGATTAAGCATTTATATTTCCAATGTTCCCATTTTATTAGATGCGCTTCAATTATGGCAATCGTTTGGTGAACGTATTTCAACCATTTATCTTCCCGATAAAAAACGTTCGATGATTCCGTCATTGTTAGGTGATCATCTTTGTAGTTTACGAGAGAAAACTGTTAGAGTAGCGTTTACCATGGATATTTTGATTGAATTCGTAGAAAAAGAAAAAGAAAAAGAAAAAGAAAAAGAAAAAGATATGCAAACTACCTTGAACGTAAAAGAAATAACCTTTAAAAATACACTTATCAAAGTTTATAAGAATTTCGTGTATGAAGAACCATCTCTATTAAAAAATCTGAATTATCATCTTTTATTCGATATTACGAATCAACTTTGTCAAGAAAAAAAACCGCAATATCTCACAAAAATCAAGGATAGTCACGACGTAGTAGAATATCTTATGATGTGGATGAATCACGAATGTTCCAAACAATTCCTCCCTTTTAAAACCGGCATTTTTCGTTCCACCATTTCTTCTAAAGTTTCCCCCATTACCCAAGAAAATATTCCCACAATTCCCAACGAACTCTTTGTCGGAAAATATGTGAATGGAGAGAATACAGCAGAAGTTCTCTCTCATCATGCGTTAGGATTAGATACCTATATTCATATTACGAGTCCTATTCGAAGATTAGTGGATTTATTGAATATGATTCAGTTGCAGGAAAATCTGGGAATGATTTCTTTATCGAAGGAAGCAATCGTTTTTTATAAAAATTGGTTAATGAACCTTGACCAAGTCAACGAGAAAATGAAGAATATACGTCGTGTTCAAAATCAATGTACTTTATTGGAACTATGCACAAATCATCCTGCTACTTTAGAAAAGAAATATGAAGGATATGTTTTTCATCGAGAAGAACGAGAGAAAAATTTAGGTATGGAGTTGTATTCTTATGAAGTTTATTTGATGGATTTAAAAATCGTTTCAAAAATAGTAACTTCCCGTCGATTCGAAGAATATACCAAATGTCTTTTCCAAATCTATCTCTTTGACGATGAAGAGAGTTTCAAAAAGAAGATTCGCTTACAACTTTTGGATAAATAAAATAGACAAACGATATAAACATTTCTCATGACATTACGTTAAGAAAAAATGGTAAAAATATGTCCGAATCAATACCCAAATCAACAAGAAGAAAAATATGAAGCCCATTTTACAAATTATTCTTTTCCCTTGAGTAGTTTTCAAAAATATGCGATTGAAGCGATTGTTGAGGGGGACCATATTTTAGTAACTGCGCATACTGGTTCAGGCAAAACATTACCTGGTGAATTTGCGATTGAATATTTCGTTGGAAAAGGGAAAAAAGTGATTTATACCGCACCCATTAAAGCATTATCCAATCAAAAATTCTATGAATTTACACAAAAATATCCGCATATTTCATTTGGGATTTTAACGGGAGATATTAAATTTAATCCGGAAGCAGATGTATTGATTATGACAACCGAAATTTTGCAAAATACACTTTATCGTAGAAAAACGGTTGATTTCACAGAAACTCCAACACCTTCGAATCTTTTAATGTTCGACATGGATATCGACAAAGAATTGGCGTGTGTCATTTTTGATGAAGTACATTACATCAATGATTCGGAACGAGGTAAAGTATGGGAAGAAACGATCATGATGTTACCTTTCCACGTTCAAATGGTCATGCTTTCGGCCACCTTGGATCAACCCGAAAAATTCGCTTTATGGTGTGAGAATCGTGATGAGAAAAGAGAGAAGAAAGTATACTTAACAACTACACATGAACGTGTTGTTCCACTTGTACATTACACGTTTCTTACTTCTACGAATGCCATTTTTAAAGTGATTAAAGATAAGGCCGTTCAAGAAGAAATAAAAAAAGCGACGAATAAACCCTTTGTATTGCAAGATGAAAAAGGGATTTTCAATGAACCGAATTATCTACAAATGAAAAAGACGATGGATTTATTTGATAAAAAGGAGGTGCGTATGAAACGCGGTTTTGTCTTGAATCAAGTGTTGAAATATTTGGTAGAAAAGGAAATGCTTCCAGCATTATGTTTTGTTTTATCGCGAAAATTATTAGAGACTTATGCCAAAGAAATAACCACGAATTTATTGGAATTTGATTCAAAAGTGCCTTATATTGTACGTCGAGAATGTGAACAAATCATTCGTAAATTACCGAATTATCAGGAATATTTACAATTACCTGAATATCAATCGATGGTATCCCTTTTAGAAAAGGGGATTGCAATTCATCATGCTGGAGTGATGCCAATTTTAAGGGAAATGGTAGAACTGCTTTATGCGAAAGGATTTGTAAAAATCGTTTTTTGCACGGAGACTTTTGCCGTCGGAATCAATATGCCTACCAAAACCGTTATTTTTACGGATGTTACCAAATTTGATGGGAAATCGGAACGTGTTTTATATTCTCATGAATACACTCAAATGGCTGGACGTGCTGGAAGACGTGGAATGGATACGATTGGTCATGTCATTCATTTGAATAATATCTTTCGTCCCATTGATTCGATTAGTTATAAAAATATGATGAAAGGAAAACCGCAAACCTTAGTGTCGAAATTCAAAGTCTCTTATCCCCTTCTTTTGAATTTACTGGATACGGGACATACTGATTTTTTGAATTTTGTAAGGAAAAGTATGATTACCAATAAAATCGATAATCAATTGAATGAACTCGTTTTGAAAAAAACAGTTCTTGAATCGGAATTACATAATTTTGATTCTACTTTGAAAAACTTGAGAACTCCCTTACCAATTTTGAATGAATTTATTGAATTGAATAAAAATCGTGAAAAGTCAGTAAATAAAAAACGTAAAGAAATTGATCGAGTGATTGATAAAATCAAAGACCTTTATAATTTTATTTTAACAGAACAACTAACGGTGATCAAATATAATGAAAAATGTGCGGAATTGCAAAACATTTTAAATCAAATAAAATATATTGAAAATGATACGAGTGAAAACATTCAAGTTATTTTGGATTTGCTGGAAAAACAGGGATTTGTTTCTCTTTGTGAAAAAGTAGTACTAGAAGGAGAAGTAGAAGAACCAAATTACTCTTTGACAATCCAAGGAAAAATCGCTACTTATTTACATGAAGTTCATTGCTTGACCTTTTCTAGATTATTAGGAATCCAGAATAGGGAGTTAAGAAACCTTCAACCGAAACAATTGGTTACTGTCTTTAGTTGTTTTACGAATATAACCGTTTCGGAAGATTTGCGTTCAATTCAACCTTTGTCGGAAGATGAAAAGGTAAAAACGATTTTGTCAGAAATAAATAAAATGTACCAAGATTATCAAAAGATTGAATGTGAAAAGATGCTGGATACTGGAACCAATTATGATTGTCATTATGATTTACTTGGATATGTTGAGAAATGGTGTGATTGTGCAAATGTAGAGGATTGTAAATTCCTATTACAAACCATGGCGAAAGAAAAGGAAATATTTTTAGGTGAATTTGTCAAGGCTTTGTTGAAAATCAATAATATTTCAGCAGAAATGGAAAAAGTTGCAGAACTCATTGGAGATATCGATTTCTTGAGCAATTTAAGACAAATACCTTCTTTGACACTTAAATATGTAGTTACGAATCAATCCCTTTATTTGTAAAAGATTTTGTTTGTTTCTTTGTTTGTTTGAAATAAATAGATAACATAAAAAAATACTTAGAATTATTTTCTTTGAATAATTATAAATAAGTAATGGAAACCGAAAATCAAGAACAACTATCTAACTTTACACCCTTGAATATTTATAATGGGACGCTTGAAAGCGTCCCAAAAAATATGGAAGGGCAACTGTTACCGATAAATGAATTGAAAGGCAATCCTCCCGTGGAGGATTGTCCCATTTCAAATATTCATCGGTTTAAAGAAATGATGAATGAACAACACGAATCTTTATTTGAATCCATCTCTAACATCGAAGAAACAAACAATAAAAGTTTGGTTGAAACGTTAAGTGATTCGAATGGTGATTGTGAATGTTTAAAAGACGTAGAGACAAAATCAAATTTAGAATCAGAACAAGTAAAAGAAACAGAACCTTTAAAAGAAGTGGAATTGTCCAAGGAATCAGAACCAGTAAAAGAAGTAAAAGAAGTAAAAGAATCAAAAAAAAGTATTTGGCATTATTTAAATCCTCTTTCTTGGAAATTTTCTAAAAATAAAAAGTAAATAAATCTTTCTTTAACAAACAAAGGTTTTTAAATTCTGGGTCAACACTGATCCAAGAATTTTCGTTTTTTTAATATTTTTTAAAAAGGTGTAATCAATCGCCACATTTTTTAAAGAAGCCACTTTAAAAGTGTTTTCTTTACATAATAAAGACCCCTCTTCAATAATGATTTTCATTTCCTCTTTTTCCAAATCCGGGATATGTGAAATCAGTGCAATGACGTGACATGAGGTTTCTCCCTTTACATGAAACCATAAATCATCTGGCTCTCCCATATCAATGACTTTGAAATTATCTTTGGCGTTCTTTCCAATATAAAACACGACATTTCGATCCAGACATTCAATGTATTTTTCTTCGACCTTCATTGTTTCTTTTGTTTTTCTCTCTTTGTTCAATGTTCAAAGAGAGAAAACGTTTTCAATTTTATAAATTTATTTTAAAATGAAATCAAATGATAATAGTATCTAAAAACGATTTCCCATATTCATTTAGAGTATCAAATCTTGAATGATTGCAAATAAATATCAATTGGAACAAAAATTGGGAAATGGTGCTTTTGGTTCCATTTATCAAGGTTCGAATATACGCACGAGAGAAAAAGTTGCCATTAAAATAGAACCCAATATTAGCGAACAAAAATCATTGAAAAATGAAACGCGCGTCTATCAATATTTAAATGGATGTCCAGGAATCCCGAGTATACGATGGTTCGGTACGGATTCCAATGCGAATTATATGGTCATTGATTTATTAGGACCTTCTTTAACAGACATTATAAAAAATGAAGGAAAACTTTCTCTCTCATCTATTTTTAAAATAGGGATTCAAATCATCGATATTTTAGAAGGAATTCACGACAAGGGAATGATTCATCGCGACCTGAAACCCGATAACTTCCTACTTCACCCGACCAAAGGCATCGACCAAATCTATCTCATTGATTTTGGCGTTTGTAAAACGTATCTTCAATCCGAGACAAATGAACACATCCAGATGCGAAAAACGAACGCAATGATTGGTACCCCCAATTTCGCAAGTTTGAATGCACATCAACTTTTAGAACTTAGTCGAAGAGATGACTTGGAGAGTTTAGTATATACTCTTTTGTTTTTATACTTGGGAGGAAATTTACCTTGGACTTATCCACCAAATATGTCGAGAGAAGAAATGATGAAACAAAAAACGGATCTTTTAGACAAAGATCCAGAAATCCCCTCAATATTGATCGAAATGTTGAAGTGCGTTCGAAAACTGGAATTCAAACAACGCCCCTTTTACGAAAAATATAAGAACATGTTTCCGGATTTATTGTAAAACAATCATTTTTTTCGTATTTTTTATAATCTTTTGTTATATTATAAAAATGTCTTATCGTTTAACCGTTGATATTTCTGCGAATTCAGAAGGACTTGTTTACGCTTTATTAACAGATACTAGTAGTAATACTTATACTTATACCAGTCAAGGTTATACTGCAGGACAAGACTCATCTTATAATAAGGATGATTATCTTTCTTATACACAAGATGTAGTTACTCATACAAGTGATGTTCTTTATGAATGTAGGATTTCTAAAAATGTTGATACAAGTGGTAATTTTAATGGATTTATAAGTGTTTTCGGAGACCTTACAAATACAACTTATGGTGAAACACTAACTGCAATTAATTATATACCTATTGAAGGACAATCAAATACAGTAAAGATTCCTGGTACTTATATAAATAGTACTGGTTCTGGTTATGGCTATAATTTTGTACAAACACTTTTAGAAGAATCACAAGATGTAAGCGGTGTTTTTACCTTGTATGATTCAAGTTATAATAATTATGGAACCGTTACTTATGATCCATCAAATAATAGAATTACAGCAACAAATGATATCGACACAAGATATAATTATCAAAATATCTCCATTATTGCAAATTGTGCACTATGTAAATACTTTGATGATAATGCGAATGACAATTATACATCACCTGAAGTAAACGCCATGTATGCCGTAAACGCGTCTGTATTTAATAATTATGGCTCGAAATAATTTCAATTCTCCTCGAAAACAATATAAAGACATTCGCCCCTTATATTATAATACTATGTCAACAAACGATGCAGTAATAAGTGCTTCCAACTCGGAAAAAATGATCGGATGTGTAAAATGGTTTAATAACAAAGCCGGTTATGGGTTTATTTCTTTAATTGATGGGGATGAAGTAGGAAAAGAAATATTCGTTCATCATAGTTGTATTGGTGTCAATGAACAACAATATAAATATTTAGTTCAAGGTGAATATGTAGAGTTTGTTCTTTCAACAACCCAAGGAGGCCAACATGAATTCCAAGCGGTCAACGTTACTGGAATTAAAGGTGGTAAATTAATGTGTGAAACCATTTATGAAATGAAATTAGCAAGAACCAATTACAAATCTGTCGAAGGTGAATTCAAAGAACCATCCGGACCCCCTCCTCCAAGGTTAACCAAAGATTCTCAACCTTTAAAACCAAGAAGAACCAATGTAAAATCTGAATCCGATGATAAAGATTGGTCGTTAATTACCAAAGGGAAAAGAAAACCTGTAAAGGCATCTGCTTAGAAGCATAAATAATTATAAAAAGATAAAGAAGTAAAGTAAATATTTTAAAACAGATAAAGGTAAGTATTATATACTATAAACTATATTTATGAAACCAATAATAAATTTAACCAACTATATTTATCTTAGAAATAGGATAAATATAATTATTTTTAATATTTTTTATAATAAAATGGAAGTAAATATCGATACAGAAAATAAAAATGAATTATTGAAAAAAATCAATGAGAAACTTTTTAAAAATGTAAACAATCCAAACGTAAATAATAATATTATTTTCATTTATGCACCACCAAAAGTAGCATCTACTTCTTTAGTCTCTTCTTTGAGATTATTTTTATGTCATAAGTTTAATATTATTCATATTCATGATGAAAAAATGTTAGGTAATCTTATTCATATGAATATTCACGGAATAACGGTCTTGGACATTATTCATTACAACAAAGAATTAGGAAAAAATATTTATGTCATTGATGTTTTCAGAAATCCAATTGAAAGAAAAATATCCGAATATTTTGAACATTTATCATCGCTTCATTTTAATAATACAGATGAAAATTTAAAGAAATATCCTATCCAAAAAATAATAGACCGATTTAATTCTGTTTATCCATTTATTGCAAATGATGATTATTTTATGGAAAAATATAAGATAACTGTACCAGATACATTTGATTTTCAAAAAAAATATTTATTCGTGGAAGAAAATGGTATAAAGTATATTAAATTACGTATGATTGATATCGATTCTTGGTCACATATTCTTTCTGAAATATTCAAGACAGAAATAATAGTTATTAAGGATTATGAAACAAGAAATAAATCCATTGGCGAGGTTTATACAACTTTTAAAGAAACATATCGATTACCTTATTCCTATTATTCATTATTAGATGAATCGTCTTTATTAAAATATTACTATAAGGAAGATGAAAGAAAGGTATATTTGAATAAATGGATTGGAAAAATAGATAATCATTTAATGATACCTTATACAAAAATAGAATATGATTTTTATTTAAAATTATCGATTGAAAATATATATTACAATAATTTTATACAAAGCAACCATTATATGGATAATGGTTGTTTATGTAAATTTTGTTTTAAAAAACGAAGAGAGGTAATTAATCAATTGAGAAGGGGAGAGAAAATTGACAATGAAAGAATAATACATAATTCTGATTTCATTAAAAAAGAGTTGATAGAAATATCTATAAAAAATATCAAACAAAAACAAAAACAAAAACAAAATAATGAATGTCTAGAACATAATAAAAAAATTAAAAATATATTAAATAATATTGTCTTCACATCCCCGTTTTAGTGTCTCCCATATTTACAATGTTGTTTTTGAGAGAATCCATGAGGATGTTTACAATCAATACTTCGTTTATATTTTAATGACCATTTTCCGCCCTTGTATTTTTTATCTTTGTTTTTCAATGTTTTTGTTGATTTTCTTGTTGATTTTCTTGTTATTTTCATTTTATATTATTTCTATAAATAAATATTATAAAAAGCATTAGAATTTCTTCCCCGAAGGGCCGTTTTGCGCCACTTTTTCAAAAGTGGCTAAATGTATAAAGTAAAGTAAAGTAAAGTAAAGTAAAGTAAATTTAAGTGTAAGTGTAAGAGTGAATGTAGAGGTGTCTAAAGAGGGGTGTGGTATTTCAAATGTAGATGGGTGTAGAAGTGTGAG
>Ga0209086_10000157_pt1 | contig 59570 bp, 76 predicted proteins | sample M_130207_XF_Meta_FD_187312 | JGI IMG/M metagenome (GOLD analysis project Ga0209086, IMG submission 187312) | Freshwater microbial communities from Lake Montjoie, Canada to study carbon cycling - M_130207_XF_MetaG (SPAdes) (version 2) | ecosystem: Environmental > Aquatic > Freshwater > Lake... | reverse complement strand
CGCCACACATTGACGACAGCGCGAACCTGCGGGCGTAGGTGATGCTTGAGCCGTGGCCGTGCTGGTCGGCCTTGGTGACGGGCATACCCAGCACTTCACTCATCCACTGACCGGACGAGTGCATCAGCATCGTCTCGACCTCGATGCCGCCGCCTTCGCGGATGCGGGGGAACTGCACCACCGCGATGTTGTTCGAGCTGAGTGGCGCGCGGATCGCGTCCCAGACCGCGCCCAAATCTGCGTACTTTGATCTAAAGGCGGGATTGTCACGATCCCGCGTTGCGCCCTCTATCTCGGCCTGCGCCTTCGCCATTGCGGCGGCGATCTCGTTGATCTGTTCACTTCGTTGCATGACTTGCTCCATTGATTTTGAGGCAGGAAACCCGTGTGCCGCTCGGCACGACGTTCGCGAGGCTGACGAGGTCGAGCGCGCAGGCGGTGGGTGACGACAGTGCCTTGCCGCGTGGGCGGCAGTCGGGGTCGCACTGCATGAGTTGCCAGCGCGGCGTGTCGGCCTGGGCCGGCAGCGCGATCAGGCAGAGCGCGAGCGCGAGGGGCTTCATGCGTTCCACCGATCCTCGGCGCGCTGCTCGGCGCGCTGTTCTGCGGCGTCGTCCTCGTCGGCTTGCAGGTCATCGAGCGCCTGCTCGCACGCCTGTGCCTGGCCGTCCTCGCTTTCCAGCCAGTCGGCCGCGATGCTATCGAGCGTGCCTTGGGCGAGGTCGGCGTAGGCGCCGTCGAAGGGCGACGGCTTGCCGTCTTTGAGCGGCACCGCGCTGCCCCATTCGGCCATCGCGGCCTCTGCCGGCTGGCCGCCGGATGCGTAGGACGGCCCCTGCTCTGCAACGCGGGCGTGATAGGTGAACGTGATGCGGACATCGATCTCCGCGCCTTCGTCCGCGTCGCCGACCGGGATCGTGGCGTCGATCGTGTGGGTGCTGCTCATCACGCGGCCTCCAGTCCGAGATCGGAGGCGGAAACGGCGCGCGGCTGCGCCTCAACTTCCCGCTGAAGCATCTTTGCGATGCTCGCGGCATCCTTTGGGAACAGCCAGAATGTGGTTGTCACCATTGTTTTTCCGGCGTCATCGGACGCCCACAAGGACAGTCCAATCTGACCTTTGTTCGATTGAGTGAGGTAGTTCAGCGAGGGCTTCACGCGACATCTCCCTGGCGGTCGTTCATTGCGATGCTCGCGGCGCGGTGGGCGAGCAGAACGGCGTGCTGGCGGACGACCTGACGCTTGCTCTGGCAGAGCTGCTGGAGCGCGCGAACCAGCGTTTCGCCGATCGCGCCGGTAAACACCGCACGCCGTGCGGCGAAGAGGGCGACCTCTTCCACTGAGGCGAGGGACAGGGCGTTCATGCCGCCACCCGCATCGCGACGCCGGCTGCGTGGGCCTCGAGCATCTCGAGCGCGGCGGCGATCCGGTGGCCGGCGTAGACCTCCTGGCAGTCGGGCGCCTCGGCGATCATGTAGTGGCCGTGCCTGCGGGGCGTCCGGTAGATCGTGCCGATCCGCTGGCCGGCGTCGGTGACGACCTCGGCCGTGTCGGTCAGGCCGTCGGCGGCGGTGAAATTGAGCGGCTGAATGGTCATGCTGTCCCTCCGTTGTTGGAAGGAGAGTACGCATAATGCGTCCGCATCGTCAAACGCAAAAAGCGTACACCGCAAACAAAATGGTACGCCGCCAGAAAACCCTTAAATTACTTGCGCTTACGGAAGGGCTGGTACTTTCCGATCACGAGGGCAATCAGGGCGATCTCCTCGTCTTCCGGTGGATTATCGGTATCCAGTTCAATCGGCCGCCATTTAGGGTCAGTCGAATCTGGTGCCAGGATCAGGATGTTGCCGCGCTTACGCAGTCGCTTGGCCGTCACCTCCCGTTGCCCCTGCTGAAAACGGCGCCGCTCGACAATCACGATGTCGTCTTCTGCGAACACAATGCCCGCGACGGCCTTGTCCACGCAGTGAAAGACATCCCCCGGCCCAGCAACACGGTTCATCGACGTGCCGCGAACGATCAAGCCGTACTGTGAGTCAATTGGATAGCCGGCAGTTGGAGCTATCGGGAATTGCTCGAAGTCGTCGGCGTCCAGATCCGCGTCCAGGTCAAGCCACCGACCGGCCGCCACCTCACCGCGCGTAGGAACGGCGACCATCGCGCGCTGGGCCTTTTTCTGCGGCTGGGAACCTCCCTCTAGAAGCCACTCCCACGAAACGCTGAAGGCTCGCGCGTAGGCTTTCGCCATAGCCCGCTTAGGCACGCGCTGTCCGTTCTCGTGCGTCAAATAAGTAGACCGCACCCAGCCAAAAGAGCGGGCGGCCTCTACTGCGGATTGGAACCCGGCTTCTTTGCGCGCCCACTTCAGACGTTCTGCTGGCGTGTTCATTAGGAACACATCGCACAGCCATCCACGCAAAAGGCGTTGACGGTGAGGACGCATTATGCGTACTGTCTCGGTCATGATCACTTCGCCCTCTCAAGCAATCGAACTTCTCGGCGGCCACAAAAGCCTGTCTGGGCGCATCCATCGGCCTCTCACGACTGTCGCTTCTTGGGTGAAGCGGGATTCCATCCCCGTCGAGGTCTGGTCAAAGCTGATCGACCTCGCGAAGGCGCGCGGCGTCGAAGGCGTCACTTACGAAACGCTCGCCCGCGCTCACGCGCCCGCTCGGCCCGGCAAGCGCAAGCGGCGTGCAGCATGAAGGTCCGCGCCAAACAGAACGGACCGGAGCATATAGCCCTGTTGCGTCTTGGGCAGCGTCGGGCGCGGGAACGCCGCCTGAACGGCGAGGGTTTCATCTACGCGGCAGAACTGCCCGGCACGGATATCATTAAAATCGGCTTTTCGCTCATGCCCGAAAAAAGAGTGCGGGGCGTCAGCATCCAAAACTACGCGAGAGCGCAGTTGCTGGCGAAGACACCCGGCACCGAACCCGCTGAGCGGGCGCTGCACAAGGTCCTCCGTGAACACTGCAGGCTCGACCTGCCTGGCTTCGAGTTCTACCCGCGCGCCATCCTGTCTCATCCGGCAATTCCTTCAGGGCTACGGGTGCCCGGCAAGCGTGCAGCGTGAAGGCAACGGCGCTCGCGATGATCGGTTCCATGAAATCTGCCGTCTCCTATGCGCGGCACGATCACGTCGACCTGCTTCCTCCCCCCTTGGTCGCGCGTGCAACTGACGGCGGCAGGCTTGGCTTGGTCTGCCGCCGTCTCTTTCTCGACGTAGAGCCTGGCGACCACCCTCGCGGTGGCAGCGCCCAACCGAATGAAATCCCGATCACCCATGCCGAAAAAAGTACCAGCGTGCATTCACAAGGCTTTGGAAATGTCATCCACGCACAACGAAACACTGGCGGCCGCTCGTCGCCTATTGATTGAAATCTGTGGCCCACGAACTTGGAATCAGACCAGACAGGCATGGCTCGCAAGAGGTGCTGCGCTGCTGGGCTGGAAGTACCGCCGTGCGGCGGCGCTTTTCTACAATGAAGCAAGACGCATCGAGCATGACGAGTACGTCCAGCTTGAGTCCCGTCTCATCGATCTTGAACAAAAACAAGCGGCACGGGAGGCCCATCTACATGAAATCCATTCTTTACGTTCGCGCCTCGACGGCACTCGCGATGGCTGACTTCTTCTTCTGGATCAGCACTCTCTTCGCGCAGCAGGCCCGCATCCTGCACGATCGGTTGCCGCGATGATCGGCGATAACGGCTTCAGTGTCGGCTACTGGTCGATGATGGCGGAACGCCTCGCGCGGTTCCATCAGCACCAGGCATCGCGTGGCATGTCGGAGTCGGCGCTCGCGCGCCTGCCGCGGCTGCCAAACTATGTACCGCCGCCGAAACTGCCGCCGATCGTGCTGGCGACACGCCAGAACTCCACGCGAGGCGGCGGTGCTGCGCCAATCGCGCCGCGCAAATACGACACCCATCGCGAGGAGCATCGCCGGCGGGTGCGACAGACGATGTCGTCTGAGCGTCTCGTTCTGGAACGGCAAATCGTAGAAACGCTGATGGCGCTGTCCGGTATGAGCGAGGCCAAGTTGTGCAGCTCCACACGCGGCGGCGGCGAACCATCGAAGATTCGCGCGGTCGGCTACGCGGCTGCGCGTCGGCGGGGTTTTAACACCGAGCAGGCCGCGCAGATCTGGAACAAGGAACGGTCGGTCGCGACCTATGCGGCGGCGAACCTGCCCGAGTGGCTCGCGGCATCCGCCGATCTGAGGCGCATCTCCGATGGCCTCGAGGCCGTTCTACCCCCAGTCAAGGAGCAAAAATGAGCGACGTTAAAACGACCGGCGCGCTGTTCGTGAACGACAAGCAGGGCAACCCAAGCAGACCGGATTACCAGGGGAATTTCAAACTGACGCCCGAGTTCCTGGCGGCGATCACCGCCGCACTGGGTGATGGCACTGAGGTCAAAATCCGACTCTCGGGCTGGAAGAAACAGGGCCAGCAGGGGCCGTACCTCAGTCTCAGCATTCAGCCGCCGTTCGTTGCCGATGGGCAGTCGCGTCCTGCCTCGGCGCCGGCCGCCAAGCGCGACGACCTCGACTCCGAAATTCCTTTTTGAGCGAGGCGAACATGAGCAACGCAACTGAAGGTGCCAGCTACTCGGAAATGCGTCGGCACAACGCGCGCTGTGTGGACATCATCAATGCGGCCTGGGGCTCGACCGTCGCGCGCGTCGAGGACGTGATGGTCGTGCAGAGTTACCGCAACAAGCAGAACGAGCTGGTGCGCTACGAGGCGAAGGTGCCGTCGATCAAGTCGAAGATGGTCAACGGCCGCGTCGCTGGTCTGGCGTCGCCGCCGTTTTTCGCCGGCCCGGCGAGGGGCCTGTGACTGCGCTCGCTCTCTACCGCCGCGACGACGAGGTCAAGGACTGGACCGATGTCGAGGTCGTCGGCCGGTATCCCAACGGCGACCTTCGCCTGCGCGAGATCGGCAAGTTCTATCCCGGCGTGTGGCGTGCGGCGCCGCATCAGATCGCCTTTCATCAGACACCGGAGCCCAAATGACCGACAGTCCTGACGCTTCCTCCCGCCACTGGCCCGCTCGCATGCGCCGTAAGCTCGCCAGCCAATACCTATTCGAGGTCCACGGCGTCTCGTTGAGCCCGCCGACTCTCGCCAGGTACGCCGTTGAAGGCCGCGGCCCCGCATACAGAAAAGACGGTCACTTCCCGGTCTATGACCGGCAGGATCTGGATGATTTCGCGGTTTCTCGCCTCGGACCTCTACGCGCGTCCAGCAGGGAGTTGTGCAAATGATCCGCGCACAGAACGAACGCGCCGTACCAGGCCACAACAAGACCAAATCCTTCACCGTCTCGGCTGAGACTTTGAAGGGATACGTCGATCGGCTTGAAAAGATGGACGAGGAAAAGAAAGCCGTCGCGGACGACATCAAGGACATCTACCAGGAATTGAAGGGCAACGGCTACGACGCAAAGGCCATCCGCACGATCGTGCGCGAGCGCAAGGTCGACGCAGCAGAGGCCGCAGAGCAGGAGGCGATCCTCGACACCTATCGCCACGCCCTTGGGATGGCCGTACAGGCGGTTCGTGACGGTTCAAGCCAGCGCAGTGCTGCCAAGGCGCATGGCGTCTCACGGTCATATCTGGGCCGTGTCGTGGGTGGCCCCTCCGCAGAAAATGTGGAGCAGGGGCCGGGTACGGAGATTCTGGAAACGACGGGAGCGGTTCCGTCGGGTGGCGACCAGGGGACGGCAGATGTAACGACTGCCCAGCCCTCGGTTGCCGCCAACTCATCGGCCTCGCAGGGCATGGTGATCGCCCGGACACCGAGGATGGCCGGCGCTGCAACGCCATCCATCCAGCCGACCGTCAGTGGCGAGGCTGGCGGCGGCACTCATCCAGACGACATCGATCTCACGATCCCCGCGCACCTTCTGCGGAAGCTCGCGTAGTGCGTTATCTCAGCGTCTGCTCTGGCATCGAGGCCGCCTCGGCTGCCTGGCATCCGCTGGGATGGACGCCTGTGGCGTTCAGCGAGGTCGACAAGTTCCCGTCCGCCGTCCTCGCCCATCACTATCCCGATGTCCCGAATTGGGGCGACATGACCAAGTTCAAGGAATGGCCCGATGCAGATGTCGATGTTCTCGTCGGAGGCACCCCTTGCCAGTCCTTCAGCGTCGCAGGACTCCGAAAGGGCATGGACGATCCGCGTGGCAACCTGGCGCTTACCTATCTGGCGATTGCTGATCGATACAAGCCCACCTTCCTCTGCTGGGAAAACGTTCCCGGTGTCCTGTCATCGAACGGAGGACGGGACTTTGGTGCCATCCTCGGGGGCATGGTCGAACTCGGGTATGGCGTCGCCTACAGAGTGCTCGACGCACAGTTCTTTGGAGTTCCTCAGAGACGCCGTCGCGTCTTCGTTGTCGGACATCTTGGAGACTGGCGACGTGCCGCGGCGGTTCTTTTTGAGCAGCACAGCCTGCAAGGGCATCCTCCGCCGAGCCGCAAAGCGCGGCAAACTGCTCCCACCATCCCTTCACGCCGCACTGCAGGCGGTGGCCTCGGCACCGACTTCGACTGCGACGGAGGACTGATCCCCGATGTCGCGCCGACGATGGTGGCGAACGGCAACCGCACGGGTGGTGACCGGCCATACGGCACCGACGGCGACACGGTGACCTCGCTGATCCCGGTGATTATGTCTTCCGGCCAGGCGAACGCCGAGATTTTTATAGACGGCAGCGCGCCGACAATAACGTGTTTGCATGACCGGCCGTTCGTCGCGATGTCGGTCGACCTCCAGAACGTCGCGCTGGGCGGTGATATTGCGGGCACCCTGGACACGACGCGACCGGGCCGGGGTGGCGGGCAGGCGGTGATGGCGACCGCCTTCAAGGCCTCGCACTTCACGCGGGGCAAGGATGGCGCGCCCAGTGACGTCGTCCCGCCGCTGTCCGCCGACGCCGACAAGGGCGACCAGGACACGCTGATATTCGGCGATGTGGCCGATCCCGTGCTGGCCAACGTCGGCAAGACCTACACGCAGGAAGGCAGCGGCAATTTCAAACTCACCAACGTCGTGATGGCTCCGGTCGCCTTCTCCTCAAAGGACCACGGCGCCGACGCTGGCGAGATCGCGCCCACCCTGCGCTCGATGGGCCACGACGGCAGCCACGCGAACGGTGGCGGACAGGTAGCCATCGCCTTCCAGACCAATACGAACGGCGACGACGGCATGGAGGTTGATGGCATTTCGGTGACGCTGAAGAGCAAAGGAATGCCTGCGGTGGCGTTTTCGATCATGCCGATGAACAGCGGCAAGGATTACAAGGCCCGCGAGACCGATGTCGCGCAACCTCTAATGGCTGGCGGCCCGGTCGGCGGGAACCAGGGTGGCGACTTCGTGAAGTCGGCCATGCAGGTGCGCCGCCTCACCCCTCGCGAATGTGAGCGGCTGCAAGGCTTTCCCGACGACTACACGCTGATCCCGTGGCGCGGCGGCATGTCGCCCGATGGCCCGCGCTACAAAGCCTTGGGCAACTCGATGGCCGTACCCTGCATGCGTTGGCTGGGTGAACGCATCCAGATGGTTTCTGACCTGGAGGTAACGCCATGACCCGCCAAGGTGCTGAGATGGGGCAACAGTCTGACCTTCTGTCGTGGATCGATGCCCGGCGGAAAGCCGACGCCGGCATGAATCAGGCACTAGACCATGCGGATCGCGTCACAAGCGACTGGTCGGGCCAGGCATTTGAAGCACTGCTGGCATACTGCGAGGCGCACGATCAGTTCACTGCGGAAGAAGCACGGGCGGGGATGCACGCGCTGGGTCTGTGTTTGCCGCCCGATGGTCGAGCATGGGGTGGCGTGTTTAAGCGCGCGGCTAAGAGGGGCCGCATCCGCAAGGCCGGTTACGCGCCAAGGCGATGCGGGAACATGACGCCTACGATCATATGGGAAACGGCGTGAAGCGGCCCGAACAGATTCTGCACAAGGCGGTGGCGCACTTCCTGCGGCTGTCGCTGAAGCCTCCGGTGGTGTGGTCGACGTTCCCGGCCGGCGGTGGTGGCAAGGTGCGCGGCGCCCAACTCAAGGCCATGGGCCTCCGCAAGGGCATGCCGGATCTGCTGGTGATCGCGCCGGGGCCGGTCCTCGTCGGCATCGAGCTGAAGTCGAAGGCTGGCAAGCAGACGCCCGAGCAGTTCCAGGTGGCGACCGACTTCAAAGACTGCGGCGCGTGGCTCGTCCTCTGTCGATCGGTCGATGAGGTCGAGAAGGCCCTGCGCTTTTGCAAGATCCCGATGACCGCGAGGGTGACATGAGCCAGCGAGACAAAATAGCCGAGACCTTGGAGCGTTATGCGTGCATCGACTCGCCAAGCAGTCGCCGGCTTCTGCAAACTGCCAAAAAGTACGGCCTCACTCTTTGGGAATGGGAGAACCTTGGCCACGCACAGGAATGGAAGTGTGCGGGTTGCGGCGAGCAGTTTCCTGATGACGATAACTTCAAAATCAAAACCGACCACTGCCACGCCACTGGAGTGGTGCGCGGCCTTCTGTGCCATCCCTGCAACGTGACCTTGGGCTGGGTAAAGGACGATAGCCGCCGGCTGCGCCGCCTCGCGGGCTATCTGGATGCTTCTCAAACCAAGAAGGCCAGCAACACATGAGCCGCCACGATACATGGATGCCGCTCTACGTTGGCGACTATCTGGCCGACACGCTGCACCTGACCACGCGGCAGCACGGGGCTTATCTGCTGTTGCTCATGCACGCCTGGCGCAACGAGGGCTTCATTCCACACAACCCGGAAGAACTAGCCGCAGTCTCCAGAATGTCAGGCAAGGAATGGGCAAAGGACGGGGCTTGTATTCTGAGGTTCTTTGACGAAGACCCGAGCGGTGAAGGGGGATATTTCTGCCATCAGAGGGTGATGAAGGAGCTTGCCGTTGCCGAGGCGATGACACAGCAGCGCAGCAAAGCGGGCAAGGCGAGCGCAGCAAAGCGGGAACGGGAACGCCAACGGGATGGCAACGAGATTCCAACGGGCGATGGATTGCCGTTGCCGCCCCGTACCAAACCCTTACCTTCACCTTCACCTTCACCTGATTCAGAAGCTAAAGCTTCTGGCGCTGACGCGCCGCCTGTGGATATGACGAAGCTAGCCTTCGACGCTGGCGTTCGCGTTATGACCGCGTCGGGGATGACCGAGAGCAATGCGCGATCCTTGGTCGGGAAATGGCGGAAAGCCCACGGCGATGAGGCCGTGTTCAAGGTTCTGGGTGACTGCCAGCGTCAGAGCATCACAGAGCCCGCGTCGTGGATAGAAGCGGCTCTCAAAGCCGGTGCCAAGCCGACGCGCAAGCCTTGGGAGAAAGCCCCGATTGACGGGCTGCCGCCGTCCGAGGACTGGCCCGCTCGCATGCGAGGCTACAGGCCCGGCGTGATTTGGTGGAAGACGAACGATTGGGGGCCGGAACCGGGGCAGCCTGGCTGCCGCGTACCGCCGTCAGTCCTCGCAGAGTGGCAGCAGCAGGTGGCGGCATGAGCGAGATCATTCCGTTTCCCGAGATGCCGGGCTGGAAGCTGCTGGTCGAGGGCGACACCGGGGTCCGCGTCTACGTCCGCGCCAACGCGGAGCCGATCATCTCAGTGGTCAGCGCGAACCTGTGCAGCATGCTTGGTCCCGAGGGCCACGAGTTGCTGACGCAGTACGGCGCGAAGGTTGTGACAGACGAGCCAGACTACAGCTTCTGGCTGGGCCGCGACGGGTGAGCGACGCGATCATCCGCCAGATCGGCGCCGACTGGACGGCCCAGCAGGGCGCCAAGATCCTCGAGCATCGCGGCGAGCGCGTGTTCATCGCGGCGAAGTGGGCGGTTGTCGACCAGGCGCGTGCGACGCTGCGGCCGGTGATCCTGACGGCCGAGCAGATCGCCGGCATCATGGCGAGGCTCAATGATTGAATGGCTGGGCGCACAGCAGGACGACGCGCTCGATGGCGTGCTTGTACGCATGGTCGAGAACCACGCCGGCCTGCCGTGTCCTGCCATCAAGGAAATCCAGCTCTGGACCGGGATGAGCCGGCGGCGCGTCTGGCGATACCTCTACGACATGGCAGCCCGCGGCCTGATCGAGATCGAGACGATCGAGGCCCGGACCAGTGGACGAGACCCCAAGCGGCGCCGGATGCGCGTGCCTGGCGGGGAATGGACGGCGTGGACCAACCGGAGCCACGGCTGATGAGCGAGAAGATCGAGTTTCCCCGCTTCCTGGCCCTGCCGATCCGCCGCCGTCGCGAGGTCTGCCGGCTGGTGATGCTGATCTCCCAGCGGTCACTGGCCTCCGTCGAGGCGATGTGTCCAGACGATGACCTGTGTAGCGTCCGCGGCATGACGCGGGTATTCCTGAGAATGATCGAGCGCGGCGAGGCGTGTATATCGGTGGAGCGGGGCGGCAGCGTCTACCTGCGCCAGCCGGGGAGGACGATGCATTGAGTGGCCCCTATTTAGAAAAACCGCGCGAGGGGCCACCCGAGGAGCCGACCGCATGGCCCGACCGCAAAGCCTACGACGCATGGTGGTCGCGCAACGTGATCGCGCTCAACAGGACAGCGGTGAACGATCCAAGGGAGTACGCCAGGCTGCTCGACAAGATCGGCGGGCTGATCGAGGCGCTCAACAATCGGGTGGCAACATGAGGCCGATCGGCTGGTACTGGGTCAAGCGGGTGTTCGATGAGCCTTGGCAGCCCGCGCATTGGGCGCCGTGCAAGTCCTACCCCGCCGATGGCTACCGCTGGAGGCTGGGAACCTACATCGAGATTCACCGTGGCAAGCTGTGGCGCGTAGGGCCGAGGATCAATGCACCGGCTTGACCCGCCCATCCCGGTCGCCATCACGGCTAATAGTCTGCCGGCCGGCGTGACAGCCACCGACCGACGCGGCTGGTGCTACGCATGGGACCGATGCGGCATCGACGGCCATCGCATCTGGGTTGTGGTGCTGGATGAGACAGGCGAAGTGGTCGACGTACCCCAGCCCGAGATCGTGGTCGATCCGAATTGGAGCTACGGTCGCCGTCTCAAGTAGACGCCACCTGCACTCGATTTGAACGACCGGCCTCATAATCGCGGGGAACTCAATCCCCGTGAGGACGTGTGGCGACCCTCAACCCTAAGCAAGCGCGATTCGTCGCGGAATATCTGATCGACAGCAACGCCACGCAGGCGGCGATCAGGGCTGGGTATAGCGCCAAGACCGCACAGCCAATCGGTTCGCGGCTGTTATCCAATGTTATGGTGGCCGCTGCCATCAAGGCGAAGCAGGGAACGATCCTTGACCGGCTTGGCATTTCGGCCGAGTCCGTCCTCGCTGAAGTGAAGGCGCTGGGCAAGGAAGCCCGCGAGATCGGCCAGCTTCCCGTGGCACTGCGCGCCCAGGAACTGCTGGGCAAGGCCTGCCGGCGCACCGAGGACGGCAACCCGTTCGCCGAGGCCATCGAAGTCAACACCACCGTGAAATCAGAGGACGAGCAGCCGGTGACGCTGCTGCAGCTCTCTCGCGAACTCGTCTTTGCCGTCCACCTCGGTCTGATCGAGGCGGCGAAGACCCCGACGTTGGAACCCTCCAACACTCCGCTCAAGCACTGACATCAAGCAATGGCGCAAGCCATATAATCAGGAGACTAAGACCATGCGTATCCTTTCCTCGGTCGACGGCCGCAAGCTCGGCACAGGCCCCAACTACCCCAGCACCAGCCTCTCGCCGACCATCTCGACCGGCGGCGTCATCGTCGGCGACCACGGCTCGCAGTTCGCGATGCCCGGCCCGAATCATGTCGTCCTGTTCGATGACTTCGTCGGCCTCGATGGCGTCGCGCCTGCCGCTTCCGCCTGGAAGTTCTTGGAAGGCACCGACAGCGCGACCTCCGCTGAAGTCGTGTCGCCGGCCAATGGCGGCGTGCTGCTGATGACCACGGGCGATGCTGGCACAGGTGTAGCCGCTGACGCTTGCGCGGCTGTGAACGGCCTGCATTGGTTCGCCAGCAATGGCGGATTGACCTTCCAGACGCGCATCAAGCTGTCGGCGATCACGACCTGCACGGCGTTCGTCGGCTTCACCGACTTGGCTGCCACCCTCGAGCAGTCGATCCTGTTCGCGACCGGCACCACGTTCACGACCAACGCCAGCGATGCCTGCGGATTCCTGTTCGATACCGTGTCGACCGCCGACACCTGGTACCTGACGGGCGTCGCCGCTGACACCGACGCGACGATGCAGAACACCGGCCTCGCTCCGGTCGCCGACACCTACGAGACGTTCCGTATCGAACTCTCGACCACTGGCGCCGCCACGTTCTACCGGAACGGCGTTCAGGTTGGCACGACGATGGCTGGCGCTGTCACCGCCACCACGGCCCTGACGCCGATCGTCTACGTCTCGAAGCTGTCGGTGGCAGCCTCGATGACGGCGAGCGTGGACTACATCCACACGTCGATGCTGCGCGCTTAATGCTGAACACGGCGCACGAGGGACTGCAGATCGAAGCAGTGATGCGAGCCCTCGGCGCCGTGCCAGCGGAGGCGCGTGCGAAGCTGCGCGATACCGCCAAGGTCGCGATGGCAAAGGCAGGTCGATCGGCTCTGTGGGTACCCAATGCGGGGCCACAGACCGACGCCTACCTCTGCGAGGCGGACGAGCTGTTCTACGGCGGCCAGGCTGGCGGCGGTAAGTCCGCGCTGATGATCGGCCTGTCGCTGACATGCCACCAGCGCAGCCTGCTGCTGCGTCGCACGGCGAAGGAGGCCGAGGGCTGGGTCGATGACTATGTCGCGATCCTGGGCGACCGCGAGGGCTACAACGGCCAGCAGAACACCTGGCGCCGCGACGGTCGCATCATCGACCTCAGTGGCTGCCAACTCGAGGCGGACAAGCAGAAGTTCAAGGGCCGCCCGCACGACCTGATCGGCTTCGATGAGATCGCCGACTTCACCGAGACGCAATACACGTTCATCATTGGCTGGAACCGATCGACCACGCCCGGCCAGCGATGCCGCGTGATCGCAGCCGGCAACCCCCCGACCACGCCCGAGGGCCTGTGGGTGCTGAAGCGGTGGGCAGCCTGGCTCGACCCCAACCACCACAACCCTGCCGCTGCCGGCGAGCTTCGCTGGTACACCACTGGCGCCGAGGGCAAAGAGATCGAGGTCGACGGCCCCGGCCCGCATGACGTGGGCGGCGAGATGGTCGTGGCCCGCTCGCGCACGTTCATCCCGGCCAAGTTAAGCGACAACCCGGATCTCGCCGCTTCCGGCTACGCTGCCACCCTGGCGGCCCTGCCCGAGGAGCTTCGCGCTGCCTACCGTGACGGCCGCTTCGACGTGGCCCTGCGTGACGGCGCCTTCCAGGCCATCCCGACCTCGTGGATACGCGCCGCGCAGGAACGCTGGACGCCCCGGCCGCCTGATGGCGTGCCAATGTGCAGCATCGGTGTCGATGTGGCGCAGGGCGGCAACGACGAGACCGTGCTGGCCATCCGGCACGATGGCTGGTTCGCGCCGCTGATCGCGGTGGCTGGCAAGCTGACGCCTGATGGTGCATCCGTCGCCGGCCTCATCGTGAGCAAGCGTCGCGACAAGGCGACCGTGATAATCGACATGGGCGGCGGCTACGGTGGTGCGGCCTTCGAGTGGCTGCGCGATCAGGGCGACGACGTTCGTGGCTACAAGGGTGCCGAGGCTGGCCCCGGCCGCACGGTCGATCGGCAGCTCGCCTTCTTCAATCGCCGCACCCGTGCATACTGGCGTTTCCGCGAGGCTCTGGACCCGTCGCAGCCGCAGGGCTCCAGCATCGCGCTACCGCCTGACCCTGCCCTGGTGGCTGATTTAACCGCCGCCACGTTCAAGGTCGGCCCGCACGGCATCCAGGTCGAGGCCAAGGAACACGTCGTCAAGCGTCTGGGTCGATCGCCTGACCGCGGCGATGCCGTCGTCATGGCGTGGGAGGCCGGCATCAAAGGCCAGAACATCCCCGGCGGCTTTGCCCGCGGCTCTCGCCGGCAGCCTCCGCAGGTCGTGATGGGCCACGGTCGATCGGCCCCGGCCCCACAAATGAAGGTGAGCGAGCATGGCTGACAACGTGGCGGCTCTCATGCGTCATCTGCGGGCGACCGCGCGAGCGGGGCGTGCCTGCGACGCTGCGCGCGACATCGCCCTGTCGCTGGGCATCTCCGAGAAGGCGGTCAACACGGCGTTCGTCGCGGCCCGCAAGGCCAAGATGATCCACTGGTCGACGCACTACTGCGGGCCAGGGGTCGGTCAACGTCGCTGGGTGACGCTGGTTGCCGATCGCCTGCAGACGGCCAAGCCGGTCAAGTTCGGCCGCGCCTACCTTCGCGCACAGGGTGACACGAGCGACCTCCAGAAGGCCAAGACGGCGCTGCAGAAGCGCGGCCACTACGTCTGGGACGCAGCCATTGACGGCGGGCCTCTGGGCCTCGTCCGCGTCGACCAGCACCTGATGCTGCCGGCCGATGTCATCGCATTCGCAGGAGGCGTCTGATGGGTAGCATGTCTGGTGGCGGCGGAATGGCTCCAGCACCTGCTCCCGTGGCAGTCGCACCGGCTCCCGCGCCGATCGTTTGGCAGGGCGACGATCCGTTCGCGCCCAACTACAGGCCACCGACCGGCGCACAGCTATCGCCCGCTCAGAAGGCGGCTGAAGCGGCCAAGGCTGCTGCGGCTCGTCCCTTGGCGCCCGCTGAACCCATCGAATCTGAAGAGGACCGCCTGGTACGTCAGCGCCGATCGGCTCTGATCCTGGGTGGCGGCTTCGAGGGCTGGGGCGGCGGCGATCCAAGCCAGTATGCGCCGCAAGGCTATTAGGAGAGCGTAACATGGGTTCATTATTTGGCGGCGGCGGCGGTTCGTCCGCACCACCTCCCGCACCAATGCCTGTCATGCCCGAGCCTGCGAAGGTCGAGCCGCCCATCGTCATGCCGGTCAAAGACCCGGTGGCTGACACGCAGTACGCGATGAAGGAGCAGGTGCAGCGTCGCGCCGGCAAGACCTCGCGGTCCAACACCATCATTGGTGACAGCCTGGGCGACGGGTGATGGGCGCGCTCTACCAGATCAGCTACGTCACTGAGGCAGAAGCCCTAGTCGCCCGCGCCGCCGCAGTTAATTCTTACTTGGCTGGAGCAGGCGCATGAGTAACGAAGATTGCGTCAACCACGTCAAAATGTTGGGGGATAATTTATTCAGCAAACGCATGGGTTTATTGTCCTTATGGCAAGAGCTTGCTGAACAATTTTTTCCCGCTCGTGCCGACTTCACGCGCACGCTGTCGCTAGGCACCGACCGCAACGGTGCCTTGATGACCTCGGCTCCGGTGATTGCGCGCCGCAACCTCGCCAATGCTTTCAGCACCATGCTGCGCCCGACCGCCAAGCCGTGGTTCAACATCCGCAGCCGGCGCCCTGACCAGGAGGACACCGAGGCCAAGCAATACCTCGAGAAGCTGACGAGGCTGCAGAAGGACGCCATGTACGACAGCCGATCGGGCTTCGTGCGCGCCACCAAGACGGCCGACAACGACTTTGCGACGTTCGGCCAGGCGGTGCTTCAATGTGAACTGTACCGCCCCGGCGACGGTTCGCAGCCCCATCTCCTACATCGCTGCTGGCATCTGCGCGACTGCGCCTGGATGGAGAACGATGTCGGCATCATCGACACCATGTACCGCCAGTGGACGCCGACCGCGACGACGCTGTCGACGCTGTTCCGCGACAAGGTCCACTCCGAGACGACCAAGCTGCTCGAGAAGACGCCCTACGCCGAGGTCAAGTGCTGGCACGTCGTCATGCCGTCGAAGATGTACGCGACGTTCCCCGGCGCCAAGAAGTTCATGCAGCCGTTCGTCTCGATGATTATCGATGTCGACAACGTCCACATGATCGAATGTGTCGGGCAATGGTCGTTCGGCTACGTCGTGCCGCGGTGGGAGGTCGTCTCCGGTTCGCAGTACGCCAACAGCCCGGCAACCGACGCCGCCGTGGCCGATGCGCGGCTGCTGCAGCAGATCACCCACGTCATCCTCGAGGCGGGCGAGAAGGCGGTAAATCCGCCCATGGTGGCCGTTCAGGACGCCATCCGGGGCGATGTCCCGATCTATGCCGGCGGCATCACCTGGGTCGACGCTGACTACGACGAGCGCACAGGCGAGGCGCTGCGGCCGATGGCGAGCGATCACAAGGGCCTGACGTTCGGCCACGAGATGATCGCCGACCTTCGCATGCAGATCGGCGAGGGCTTCTTCCTCAACAAGCTGAACCTTCCGCCCCAGGGCGGGCCTGACATGACGGCCTATGAGGTCGGCCAGAGGGTCCAGGAGTACATCCGCAACGCGCTGCCGCTCTTCGAGCCGGTCGAGATGGAATACAACTCCAAGGTCTGCGAGGAGGATCTCGGCCTGATGATGCGGGCCGACCCGGTCATCGCTCAAGACGCGCCGCCGTCGATGCGCGGTCAGACCGTCGAGTTCCAGTTCGAGTCCCCACTCCGCGAGGCGATCGACAAGATGAAGGTCGGCCAGATGCTCGAGGCCAGCCAGGTCTTGACGCAGGCCATGCAGCTCGACCCCAGCGTCGCGATGCTGGTCGACATGACCAAGGGAACACGCGACGTGCTGACGGCGGTGATCCCGGCGGCATGGATGAGGACCGAGTCCGAGGTCGACAGCCTGAAGAAGAAGGCCGCCCAGCAGGCAGCCCAGCAGCAGATGATGCAGGGCCTGGAGCAGGCGGCGTCTGTCGCCAAGACGGCCTCGGAGGCTGCCGGCAACACTGCCGACATGATGGGCCTCACCCCGCAGGCTGCCGCATGAAGGACGAACTGACGCGCATTGCCGAGGCCCTGGAGCGCATCGCCAACGTGCTGACGCCGTCCGTACAGCCGCCGTACATCGAGCCAGACATCTGGTCCGATTGGGATCCGACCCCGGAGATCAAGGTCGCCTTGGAGCGGCCTCACCGGCTGGCTGTCGCCGGCTGGCTATCGCCGACCGCGCGCCGCGGGGACTGATGGCGCAGAAGCCTCTCGGCCACAACACACTGCCGCACCTCTCCTACCAGCACGATGTCGCCGACGTGGCGGCCGTGAAGGCATTGGCAGTGGGAGAGGCGACGCCCGACCAGCAGATCCGCGCCTTCAAGTGGATCATCGAGCGCGGCTGCATGACCTACGACGAGACCTTCGATCATACCAATGAGCGCAGCAGCGCCTTCATGCAGGGCCGGCGCTTCGTGGGTCTGAAGCTCGTGCTGTTCCTCAAGCTGTCCATAACCGCGCTCAAGACGCGGGTCTCACCGGGGGAGGGTTTGTCCGAAACAGGAGTCTAAACCCCCAATGGCACTCGAACCCACAGCGGCCCCGGTCGATCCGGCCACCCCGCCACCCGTTCCAGCTTCCGCTACGCCTGCCACGCCTGCCGCACCCGCGGCACCGATCGTTCCACCCGGCCCCTCCGCGACAATTCCCGACGAGGGGCCACCCCCGACTGCAAATACCCCGCCTGCCGGCGACCCTCCCGCAGACCCTCCCGCGTCGACCTGGCGCGACGAGATGGCCGGCGGCGACGACAAGCTGCGGAAGATGCTCGACCGCTATGCCTCGCCCAAGGCGCTGGCAGAGGCGCAGCTTGCCGCGCGCGACCGCTTCGCCAAGGGACAGGTGCGCCAGCCCCTCAAGGAAGGCGCCACGCCCGAGGAACTGACGCAGTGGCGTGCCGACAACAACATCCCGGAGACCTTCGACAAGTACGACGTGAGCCTGCCGCAGGGCATGGTGATCGGCGAGGCTGACAAGCCTCTGGTCGAAGGCTTCCTCAAGACGGCGCACGACAACAACCTCCAGCCCGAGGCCGTCAAGACGGCGCTCAGTTGGTACTACGCCGAGCAGGGCCGCAGGGCCGAGGCACAGTTCGCCCAGGACGCGACCGGCAAGCAGGAGGTCGTGGCTGCACTCACCCAGGAGTACGGCGGCGACTACAAGCGATACGTCACCGCGGCCGACGATTACTTCCGCGAGGCTGGTCCCGACCTGGGACCGTCGATCCTGCAGGCGCGCATGCCTGACGGGACGCTGGTCGGCGCCAATCCGCTGGCCGTGCGGTTCTTCATCAACAAGGCACTGGAGGTCAATCCGTTGGCGACTGTGACACCGGCCGGCGGGCAGACGCCGATGGCGACGATCGAGGCCGAGCTCGCAGGCCTCAAGGCCGAGATGGGCGATCACAACGGCCCGTACTGGAAGGGGCCGATGGCGAACATCAAGCAGGCCCGCGTCGATGAGATCAACCGGATGATGGCAGGCGCCACCGCCCGCAAGTAGACGCCACCTGACGGTGATTGCGAGGGGTCGCAGTAGAATACTCACAACTTGCTGCGGCCCCATTGCGATCCAGGTCGGCGCTCTAAGACGAGCCACCCCGACCAAGTAAGCGTGGCCACCCCGACAGAAGGGTCTTTCACCTTTCATCGGAGTACGTCACATGGCTGAATCAGCCTTTCAAACCAAATACCGGCAGGAGTTCATTGCCGGCTTCGAGGCTCGCCAGAGCCTGCTTCGCGGCGCCGTCACCACGGAAGCCAACGTCAACGGCTCGGCCGCCGTGTTCCTCGTTGCCGACTCGGGCTCCGCGAGCGCCACGACCCGTGGCCTCAACGGCTTGATCCCGGCACGCGCCGACAACCTGACGCAGTACACGGCGACGCTCGCCGAGTGGCACGATCTGGTTCGTCGCACGAGCTACAACCTCTATGCCTCGCAGAGCGACGGTCGCCGAATCATGCAGCAGACCACGATGGCCGTTCTCAATCGCAAGATCGACTACGACATCCAGGCCGCTCTCGAACTCGGCACGCAGGACACCGGCACGGCACAGACGGGCTCGCTCTCGCTCGTCATGTACGCGCTGACGATCCTGGGCAACAACGCTGTCCCGCTCGACGGCGACATCACTGGCCTGATCAGCCCGGCGTTCTACGCCTACCTGATGCAGACCAAGGAGTTCGCTTCGGCCGACTTCACCGCCAACAAGATGTTCGACAAGTCGAACCCGACCACGTTCAAGTGGGCCGGCGTCAACTTCATCGTGCATCCGACGATCACCGGCAAGGCGACCTCGGCCGAGAAGTGCATCTTGTTCCACAAGAGCGCGATCGGCCACGCCATGGACATGGCCAGCATCCAGACCGCCGCCGACTACATGTCGGAGCAGGACTACTCGTGGGCGCGTGCGAGCGCGTACATGGGCTCCAAGCTCCTGCAGAACACCGGCATCGTGATTATGAACCACGACGGCTCCGGCTTCGCTGCCCAGTAACCGATGAGCCTCGGCCTACGGGCCGGGGCTTCTTCTCTCTCTTCATCGAAAGGATTCTCTCATGGCTTACACTTCCGCCAACCTGAGCCTCGTCGCTCAGTCCATCGCCGGCCCGCGCTTCTGGCACCACACTTCGGCTGACGCCACGGCGACGGTCGATGGCGCCTCGTTCATCACCGATGGTGGCGACAAGGGCATGAAGGCCGCTGACATCGTGTACCACAAGGACAGCACGACCAACGCGACCGCACTCACGATGCACAAGGTCGTGACGGTCAGCGCGACGGCGCCCGGCGTGGTCGATCTCTCCGATGGCACGGTCGTCGGCTCCGCTACCAACACCGACTAATTGACCCTCTAACCCGGCGGGCATCCGCTCGCCGGGGTTCTGGGATGCCGCCGCCGCGTAGCGTTTCGCGGCGGCATCTTCACATCAGGAGACACCGTGAAGATCCTTTCCCACCAGTTGAAAATCGCAGACTACGGCCGCAACACCTGGATCGCGGGCGACCTCGATGAGAGCGTCACGCGCGCCGACTTCCTGAAGGCCGAGACCTACATCCACGTCGCCAAGCAGCTCTCCCGCGGTGACATCATCGCCGTGCTGGCTCCCGATGGTTCCTGGTACGCCGAGTTCATGGTCCGCGCGAACGGCATGACGGGCGTCCTGATCGGCGCGCTGGCAAGCTACGACTTCGCCGTCACCGACGTGAAGGAAGTCGCCCTCGAGACGCCGGAAGGCTTCGAGATCAAGTATGCCGGCCCGACCGCCAAGTGGCGCGTCACCCGTCTCAGCGACAAGTCGATCCTCAAGCAGGGCCTGTCGAGCAAGCTCGAGGCGCATGCCTGGCTGGCGTCGCCTGTGCTGCAGGCGGCCTAAGTGGGAACGACGCGGCTGAAATTGGTCAACGCCGCGCTCGGCATATGCGGGGAGAGGCTGCTTGCCTCCCTCACCGAGGACCGCGAGCCGCGTCGCATCGCTGACACGGTCTGGGACAACGGCCTGGTCGATGACGTGCTGGCGCAGGGACAGTGGACCTTCGCCACGCGCTCGATCGAACTGTCGTCGGACGCCAGCACCACAACGCAGTTCGGCTATTCCAAGGGCTTCGTGCAGCCCACCGACATGCTGCGGACGGTGGCCTTGTGTGAGGATGAGCGGTTCAACACGCCGCTCACCGCCTACCAGGTCGAGACCGGCTACTGGTATGCCGACATCGATCCCATCTGGGTCCGCTACATCTCCAACGATGCGGACTACGGCGCCAACCTGGCTCTGTGGCCGACCGACTTCTGCCGGTTCGCCGAACTCTACTTCGCCACCCTGATCCAGCCTCGCCTGACCGGCTCCAAGGCCGACCTGATGGCGATGAAGAAGGAGCTGCGGAAGTCCCGCCTTGAGGCCGCTTCGTGCGATGCGATGGAAAAGCCCACGCAATTCGCGCCGCAGGGCTCGTGGGTCTCTGCGCGACAGGGCCGCGCTGGCCGGTCGGACAGGGGCAGCCGCAGCCAGTTGATTGGCTAGTGAACGGGTGTCGCTATAGCTAAGGTTCTCCACCAGATCCTGGCTCTGAACCGCGGGCTTGTCTCGCGGCTTGCGCTTGCCAGGACCGATCTCAAGCGCATGGCGCTGTCGGCCGACACCTACCAGAACTTCATGCCTCGCGTGATGGGCTCGATGATGCTGCGGCCGGGCCTCGAGTACATCGGCTCGACCAAGTCCAACGCGGCGTCGTTCCACATACCGTTCGTTCACGCGACGAGCGACACGGCGATCATCGAACTGACCAACAGCGTGATGCGCGTGCGGATCGATGAGGTGGTGATCACCCGGCCGGCCGTCACCTCGAAGCTCAACGACTGGAACGGCGCGGCCTTCGTGGCAGGCACCAACGTCTCCAGCCTGTTCGTCAACCTGGCCGATGTCGACCTGTGGCAGGACAGCGATGCGTCGGGCGGCGTCTCGACCTTCGCGACAGGCGGTTACATGAGCCTGCTCGGCAATGGCGTCGCGGCGGCAATCCGAGATCGATCGGTCGCCGTGTCCGGTGCCAACATCAGCGTCGAGCATGCGCTGGCCATCGTCGTCAATCGCGGCAACGTCACCCTGCGGATCGGCTCGACACTGGGCGGGGACGAGTACCTGACCGACAGAACCCTGCGACCCGGCCAGCATTCCATTGCCATCACGCCGACGGGCGACTTTTTCATCCGCCTGTCCAATGCCGACGACATCACCGCCCTGGTCGACAGCGTGACGCTGGGCCAGTCGGCGGGCGACATGGAGCTCACAACCCCGTGGGCTGCCGCCAACCTCCAGTACGTCCGCTACGAGCAGTCTGGCGACGTGATCTTCGTGGCCTGCGACGGCATCGTCCAGAAGCGCATCGAGCGCCAGGGCGCGACCTCTCCGCGCTCGTGGTCGGTGGTCGACTACCATCCCGACGACGGCCCCTTCATGTCGCTGAACACAGGCCCCGTGCGGCTCAAGGGATCGGCGCTGACCGGCGACATCACGCTGACGGCAGAGACCGCCTTCTTCAAGTCGACCAACGTCGGCTCGCTGTTCCGGCTGACTTCCGCCGGCCAGCAGGTGACCAAGCGCATCCAGGCGCAGAACACCTTCTCCAACTACATCCGCGTGACCGGCATCTCGACGGGGCGCGTGTTCAACATCACCCTGACTGGGCCGACCTTCACCGCCACGACCACGGTGACGCTGCAGCGGTCGGTCGGCACGCCGGGCTCGTGGACCGATGTCACGACCTACACGGCCGTCAACAACGTCAACTACAACGACACGCTCGACAACCAGATCATCTACTACCGGATCGGCGTAAAGACCGGCGCCTACACGGCAGCCGACGACCTGACGGCGGCCCTGACGTTCTCTGCCGGCACGATCACTGGCGTCGTGCGGGCGACCGAATACCTGACCACAACGACGATGAGCGCGTCTGTGCTGACGGATCTCGGCCAGGCCGATGTCTACACACAGGACTGGTACGAGGGCGCGTGGTCGCCCCGCCGCGGCTACCCGTCGAGCGTCTGCCTGTTCGACGGTCGCCTGTTCTGGGCCGGCAAGGACAACATCTGGGGGTCGGCGTCCGACCTGTTCGACAGCTTCGATGACCTCGACACCGAGGCGGGCGATGCCAAGACGATCAAGAAGTCGCTGGGCTCAGGACCTGTCGACAGCGTCAACTGGCTCCAGCCGGTGCTGCATCTCCTGATCGGCACGCAGGGCGCATCGATCGTCGCCAAGGCGTCGTCCTTCGATGAGCCTCTGACGCAGACCAAGTTCGGCCTGAAGCCGGTGAGCAACAGCGGCACCTCGTCCATCATGGCGGCGCGCATCGACACCTCGTGCATCTTCGTCTCGCGGTCGACCAGCCGCGTCACCGAGCTGTCCTACGACGGTGGCTCCTACACCTACGTCCCCAACGATTTGACGGCAGTGATCCCTGAGATCGGCCTGCCGGGCGGCTTTGTGCGCGTCGCCGTCCAGCGTCATCCCGACACCCGCGTTCACTTCGTGCGCGCCGATGGCACGGTCTGCGTGCTGCTGTTCGACAAGATCGAGGGTGTCACCTGCTGGGTGACAGTCGTCACCGATGGCACGGTCGAGGATGTCGTCGTCCTGCCAGGCTCATCGACGGCGCCGGAAGAGGATCGCATCTACTACGTCGTCAACCGCACGATCGGCGGCGTGACCAAGCGGTACCTCGAGCGGTGGGCCTTCGAGGCCAAGGCGCAGGGTGCTGCCGACACGCGGCTGGGCGACTCCGGCGTCTATCGCAGCAGTGCTGCCTCGGTTACGGTAACCGGCCTGACGCACCTCGAGGGCGAGCAGGTCGTCGTGTGGGCCGATGGCGTGTGCCTGGCCGACGGCGAGAACCCCAAGCTGTTCACCGTCACGAGCGGCGCGATCACCCTCGATACCGCAGCGTCCGTCGTCTACGCCGGCCTGCCCTATACCGCCAAGTGGCGCTCGGCCAAGCTCGCCGTCGCGTCGCAAGCCGGCGCCCCGCTGACACAGCGTAAGAAGGTGGAAAGCCTCGGCGTCGTGCTGGCGGACACCCACCACAAGGGCCTCAAGTACGGCCCGACCTTCGACATCCTGGATGCCCTTCCTCAGATGGAAGCCGGCAAGCCTGTCGCCACCGACTACATCTGGACGGCCTACGACGCTCCGTCCTTCGAGTTCAATGGCGAGTGGACGACCGATGCCCGCATCTGCCTGCAGGCTGTGGCGCCGCGTCCCTGCACCGTTTTGGGCATCATTATGGGCGTGGAATCGCACGATAAACTATGACCGTGACCTTCACCGAGGCGACCTCCGAGATGGCGACTGCCTACTATGGCTGCCAGCCGCCGTATTCGTTCAAGGGCTACGTTGCCCTGCACGATGGCCGCCCGATCGGCATTGGCGGGGTGTTCTTCTCTGGCGACAGGCCGGTGGCCTTCAGCGACATGAAGGACGAGATGCGGCCCATGCTGAAGGCGAAGGCTCGCGCCGTGCGCGTGCTGGAGACGCTGATCCGCAGCTTCAAGGTGCCGGTCTACGCCGTCGCCGCCGAAAGCACGAGCGTCGGCCTGCTGACCAAGCTGGGCTTCACCGATACCCACGAGAAGGCCAGCGCGGGGCCTGTGATGATGCGGGAGCCGACATGAGGGTCCAACCCAGCACCGTGGCTGAAATCTCTGCTGCCGCCTCTTTTCCGGCGCTGCTGGCCGAGTATGCCGCCGAGTCCTCGATCGAAGGGATGCCGTCTCCCAACGCCAGGATGGAGACCTACCGCGAGCTTGAGGCGAAGGGGATGCTGCACGTCATCAGCGCGGTCAACGATGACGGCGAGCTGGTCGGCTTCATTTCTGTGCTGGCCGCGCCTCTGCCGCACTACGGCATGTCCGTCGCCGTGTCCGAGAGCTTCTTTGTCGCCAAGGCGCACCGCGGCAGCGGGGCTGGCATCAAGCTGCTGCGCGACGCCGAGGAGAGGGCGCGTGTCATCGGCTCGCCAGGTCTGCTGGTCAGCGCACCCTACGCCGGCAAGCTGTTCGAGCTGCTGCCCCGCCTTGGCTACGCCGAGACCAACCGCATCTTTTTCAAGAGGACGGTCGATGCTTGACATCGCTGTACGTCCCGTCATCCCCGCGATGGATACACGCTCTGTCGATGTCGTTCGTCGCCTGGAAGCCGCTTCGCTTGCCGAGATGCCGCAAGTCGAGATCCGCATCGATCATGTCCTGCATGCCGGCATGTACGCGCGCACGGCATTCCTGCCGGCGGGTGCGATGATTACCGGCGTCGAGATCAGGATCGAGACACTGCTGATCGTTCACGGCGATGCCATCGTCTGGATCGGTGCCGACGATGGTAGCCGGCGCCTGTCGGGCTTCAATGTCGTGGCCGCCGCAGCCGGTCGCAAGCAGGCGTTCATCGCCGAGACCGACACGCATCTCACGATGGTTTTTCCCACGTCGGCAAAGACGGTCGAGCAGGCCGAGGCCGAGTTTACTGCTGAAGCCCACATGCTTCAGTCGCGGAGGGTGTGATGTCGGGTGTATCGACAGCGACGATGCTGGCGGTCGGCTCTGCCGCCATGACGGTGGTCAGCGGCGTGATGTCGTTCGCAGGCTCGCAGAACCAGGCCGGCGCGCAGGAGCAGGCGGGCCGCGTGGCACAGCAGAACGCCATCCTGCGCCAGCAGCAATTGGAAGCGCAGGCGCGTCAGCAGGAGGGCGAGGCCGCCCAGAACCGTGCCGCCGCCAACGACAGCGCCGCGGCGGGGCAACGCCAGATGATCGAGGCCAAGCGCAAGGGCGCGATCATGGCGGGCCGGGCGCAGGCCGTGATGGGCGCGTCGGGTGCCGGCGTCGATCCGTCGATGACGGCGGGGCTTCTCGCCGAGGGCAACTATGCGGGTGATGTCGCCAACTTCGAGGGCCAGCAGCGCGAGCGTGGCTACAAGAACGCCGCCAACGTGAACGACTATCAGGCGGCCTACTCCCGCTACAGCGGAAAGGGTGCCGTATGGCAGGGCGCGCAGACGCAGGCGGCCTACAACACAGCCGCCGGCAATACACGGTCGGCGGCCACGGGTGCCTTGATCGGCTCTGTCGCCAAGGCAGGCATTGGCCTCGCGGCGCAGTACGGCGGGGATTGGGGTGGGGGTGATACAGGCGTAGCCCAAAGCGAAACAGCCGCCGCCTACGCAACCCGCGGTATGGCCCCGATCATCTACGACCCGCTCGTCTGATGTCCGTCGCCGCCTTCATCGCCGCTCGTGCGAAGCGCCCAGAACCGGCGCCGGAGAAGGCTGAGACCGAATCCGATGCCGCCGAGATCAAGGGCCTCGACAGCGTCATCAAGGCGATCGAGGGGCTGGGCGAGATCCTGAAGGATCAGGCCAAGGCCGACGCCGAGGACGACAAGGCAGAGCGCGAGGCGATGGCGAAGGTCATGCAGGAGGTCGGGCAGGAATTGACGCAGATCGTCCCGGCCATTGCCGCCGCTGTCGGTGCCGCCATCCAGGCGCGCGAGGCGCAGCAGGACGCGCAACTGAAGATGATCTGCGACGCGCTGTGCGCGATGAAAGACGACACCGCTGCGGCACAGGATAAAACCAATGCGCTGCTCGAGCGCATCGCCGACTCTATGAAGGATATGGCCTGATGGGCGTTGTCATTCCCGATGCTGCCGACTACGGCACCCCTGTCCCGCGCGCAGCGACGACCGTCCAGTCCTATGGTGTCGGCCAGCCTGTCCAGCAGGATGTCGCCGCATGGACCTACGCCGCGCAGTCCGCCAAGGCCGCCGCCGATAGCGACGCCAAGGCGATGGAAGGCGTGGGCGTCGAGATTGCCAAGTGGTCCGACCAGCTCCAGACCACGCAGGCGCAGGACAGCCTCAACCAGTTGCGCGCACGCCGGCAGGAACTGACGACCGGCGACAACGGCTTTATGAAGGTGCAGGGCGGCAACGTCGTCAATCCGGCGGGCGGGCAGGGTACTTCGATCTACGAGACGTTCCCGACCCAGTTCCAGGGCCACGCCGACGACATTGGCTTGAAGCTCTCTGGCAAGGCCGCGATGCTCTACAAGCAGGCGATGGCGGCCGAGATCACCGGCTTCAAGAGCGACGTTGCCCGGCACGGCCTTGCGGAGGGCGAGAAGTACCGCGGCGCCGTGTACAAGGACTTGCAGACCCAGCTCGACAACAAGATCGCCTCCTCGAGCGACCCGGCCGAGGTCGACAAGGGGATCGCCGACAAGATCGCGTCAGCTACGCAGTACGCAATCTCGATCGGCATGCCGGGCGCTGCGGCGGCAAAGGCTGCCGGTTCCGACGCTGCCATGCTGGTGATCCAGAAGGCGGTCAATACCGGCGACAGCGGCGCGGCGTCGGCTGCCCTCACGAAGTACGGCACCTACCTCGACGCCAAGGACCGCATCAGGGTCGACGGCCTGGTGAAGACGCTTGCAAATCAGGACTCTGCGGTCTCCGAGGCCGGCGCCATTCGCGCCAGTGTACTGGGCGGCGGCACAGGCGGTGATCTGGACAACAATATCGGCAACATCACGACCAGCCAGTTCCAGTATTCTGGCGGCAAGGGCGCTCCAAAGGGAGCCTTTGAGACATTCCAGACGCCGGAACATGGCGTCGCTGCCGCCTATCATACGGTTCAAGCAAAGGCGAAGCAGAACGGCGGCACGATTTCGTTCATCGAACTGATCGGTGGCAACGGCAAGGTGAAGGGCTGGGCGCCGGCCGCTAACGGTAGTTCTGATCCACTCCTCAAGGGCAACGACCCCAACTCCTATGCAGCGCGTCTTGCTGCGGCTGTCGGGCTGAAGCCAGGCGATGCCGTCCCCGTTGGGGATGATGCGAAGATGCAAGCCATTCTTCGCATGATGAACGTACACGAGAAGGGTAAACAAACAGTCAAGGACGATGCCTTCGGCCGCGGCATTCAGTTGGCTAAGGGTGACACGTCTGTTGTCGCCGCGCCCGCTGCCAAGCGTTCGTCAGACCCGCTCTTCGATGACGGGCCGGCTGTAGACCCGATGAGAGACCCGCTCGGCGGCAAAGACAATGTAGTGGCGGGCCAGGAGAACGGGGCTCTCTACAAAGACCCCGATGCCCTGCTGTACCAACTCAACCAGCAGTTTGCCGCCATGACGCGCGCGAACCAGGAGCGTTTCGCCACCAACATCGGAAAGCGCACCCTAGTCCAGACGGAACTGGAACTCTGGCACACGGCGCAGAAGAAGCAGATCGAACAGATGCGCCTCGCGCAAAAGGTGAACCTGAACCAGGTGATGACGACCGGCGGTCCTGACGGCAAGGGGCCGACCCACGAGAAGCAGATCCCGACCGAGCTGTGGGCGCAGCTCTCGTTCCGCGAGCGCGAGAGCGTGACCAATATCATCAAGCACAATGCCAAAGGCACCGAGGCCGTGACCGACCAGCAGCACTGGTATGAGATCCAGCGCGGCCTGACGAGCGCCGACCCCGTGGAGCGCCAGAAGTGGGCCGACTACGACCTGTGGCAGTCGAAGGACAAGCTCGACAACAAGGATCTGCAGGAACTGGCGAAGATGCAGGGCGTCGTCCGCAGGGGCGATCCCGACAAGCAGACGACGCATGTCCGCAACATCAATCAACTGGTCGATGATACGTTGCTAAAGCTGAGGATCGACAGCACGCCCAAGGCCGGGTCGAACGATGCCACGAAGGCATACGAGTTCCGGCGCTTCGTGCAGGATCAAATCACCGCGCTCGAAGCGACACAGCCCGGCAAGAAGGCAACCACCGAGCAGCAGCAGAATATCATCGACCGCGCGGCGCTCGACATCGTCATGAAGAAAGGCAGGCTCTGGGACGACACGAAGCCGCGCTACGCCCTTACCATCAAGGACATCCCCGCCGAGGACAAGACCAAGATCATCGACGCCCTGACGCGCAAGAACGCAGCAGAAGCCGCCGCCACAAAGACGCAACCCAAGGCAATCTCGGAGAGTGACATCATCGACGCATTCGCACGCAAGAACGCCCAGGCCCCGAAATGAGCGGCCCCGACGAGCTCCAGCCCGCCGCTCCCGTTGACGACGGTCTGGCGCAACTGACGGCCGACCGCAATGCAGCCGATGTTCCGCCGCCGCCCACGCCGCCTGCCAGTGCGCCTGGCCCCGCCGTCACGAACGAGTACGATGCTCTTCTGGCAGAGGCGCCCGCGAAGCCGGTCAACGAATACGACGCCGTCGTGGAGGATCTGTCCCGCGAGCGCAAACAGACTGTGCGCGGGAACCTCATTGGCGCGCAGGCGACCACGCCAGAAGCCGCCGCGAAGTCTCTCGACCTGTCGCGCAAGACCGGCCTGCCGGCTGACATGGTCGAGCGAAACTTGCCCAAAGTCGAGGCCGATCACAGGCTGAACGAATACGACGCCATCCTCAACGCTTCGCCCAAGACGCAGACATGGATCGCGGGCGACCCGACGAACGCCAAGGTGGCGGGCGATGAGGTCAAGAGGTTGGCCGAGATCGAAGCCATCCTGAAGCCAAGGAACATGTACGACCGCAACAGGCCGAGCAAGGCCTCGCGCTCGATCGACAGCGAGTCGGCGGATTGGGAGGCGACGGCGTTCGGTCGTGCGGGCGGTATCGTCTATGATAACAAGGCGCCCGCCGCCGCTCCGCTCTACCAGTCGCAGTGGATGTCTGGCGTCGAGAATATGGCGCAGGGCTTCAACAAGATGTCGAACCTCAATATCGCCCGCGATATTCGGACGTTCGACGCGATCGACCAGGGTAAGCCTGTCAATACGGCTGATGATCCCTATGGCTACAAGGACATGTCGAGTGACCAGCGCGCCCAGACGCGCACGCTCGCCGAGGTCCAGATCGTCAAGAACGTCGCGGCTCTCAAGCGGTCGACCGCCTTCGTCGCCGATCTGCCGCGCAACCAGAACGTCCAGCCGTTCTTCGATGCCCTCGATGATGTGCAGGCCAAGGATATGCTTTCCGTTCTGACGGATGCTCTCGGCAAGATGTCGGCGGGGATGAATGGCGCCCCGCAGGCTGGCACTGCTGGCCCTTCGCCATTGGCCGCGGCCGGCAAGATATTCGCGTCCGATTCGCTGGGTATCATGCAGCAGCTTGCGGTGGAAACGACGCCCAACATGCTCCCGATCATCGCGGGTTCGATCGTGGGTGGTCCTGTCGGCACTTTCCTGGCATCGCAAGCTGTCGATTTCCCGTCGCGAACCGACGACTGGATCAAGCAGGAACTGGCGAAGGAAAACAAGACCGGCGTCGAGTTCATTAATGTCAACGATCCCGAGGCCGTGCAGGCATATCTGCGCGCCAACCCCGCCTTCGCCGAGAAGGCGCAGAGGATGGGATATGCTGGATCATTCGGCCCGTCTGCTGTCGACGCCGTCTCGTTCGGAGCGACCCGCCCGTTCAAACGCGGCGCAGGTTTCGCCGCGAATACCGGACGAGTGGCCGGCAACATCGCGATGGATACCGGCCTTGAAATGGTTGGTGAGGCCGCCGGGCAGATCATCAGCGGACAGGACGAGATCAAACTCAGTGAGATTGTCGCCGAGGGATTGGGCGCGTTCCCGCATGGCGCCTCCAATACCGTTGTCGCAACGGCGCGGGAAGCATCCCGCGCCAGTACCGAGGCCAAGACCGAGGCCGCCGTCAAGGAGATCAAGGCGACCATCACGGCCGCCAACGAGTTCCTGACCGACCTGCGGACGCACGTCGCGGAGACGGAGACGCTGACGCTCGATGACCTTGTCGACAAGGTGCAGGGCAGCACCCTCCACAAGCTGTCGCCCGAGAAGATGAAGGACTTCCTCGAGTCGCTGTCTCCTGACGAGCAGAAGGCCGACGTGTTCATCTCGTCGGATGCGGTCAGCACGCTGTTCCAGGACATGTCGGTCCTGGAGCGCGATACGCTGGCCGAGAACCTCGGCATCACCGAGCAGCTCAATTCGCTGGGCCTCAACGCCAACACCGACATCGTGATCCCGCTGCCGGTCTACCTGACGGCGATCGGCGATGCTCACAAGGCGTGGCGCGACGACGTTCGCATGGACTTCATGGGGTTCTCCAACCGGGAGGCCATTGCGGAGGGCAAGGCCAAGGCCGAGGAGACCGCCGCTGCGGTGGCGCGCTTCGAGGAGCAGGTCGCTGCCGGCGTGCAGGATAGCCCGCAGGAGATCGTCTACCAGCAGGTGTTGGGGATGCTGAAGGCGAACGGCTTCACCAATGAGCAGGCTTCCCAGCAGGCTGCCTATGCTGCCTCGCGCTACCATGCTCGTGCGGTTCGCAGCCCGCAGATGTTCACCGACGCCCTGGATGCGTTCACGCAGTACCCGTTCACCATCCGCTCGCACCTGGGCGACGGCATCCGGGTGATCGGCCCTGACCAGCTCGACATCATGCTCGACAGCATCCGGTCGGGCAAAGATCCGGTGATCACGCCGGCCTTCGCCCACATCGAGGCGCGCAAAGCTGCGGCCGAGGCAGAGTTGTCGACGGTCCTCGGCGAGGCACCTGTCGTCAAGACGCCCAAGCAGATCGCGGACGAACGCAAGGCTGCCGCGCTGGGCGTGTTCCAGGCTCGCCGTCAGGAACTGGCAGACTGGCTCGAGAGCCGCGGCCTCGACCTCAAGACGGCGACCAACGCGCAGATCCGCGCCGAGATCGAGAAGGTCCAGAAGGGGACCAGCTACAACCAAGACGATGTTCTGGTTGTTAAGCAGCCCCTTTCCGACAGTTTGATCATGGTCGCCCAGCGTGGCGATCGGGCGACTGGTAATCGGCTTCTCCTGTCTACTGAAGAGAAGGCGGCCATTGCCGCGTCTGTCGGGCCGAGCGGTCTATCGGTTGCAGAAATCACCGCGACCGTTCGCAAGCACAAACTGGCCCATCCGCCGGCACAGAACTGGGAGCCTCTGGTCTTCATCAAGGCCCGCCTCGACAAAAAGGGCAAGCCTGAGTTCATGTACAAGTTGGTTCCCTATAGCTTCATCAGGGACAACGACGGCAAAGAGATTCAGCCATCGGAGAAGAAATACGCGGGCAGGGTCAAGGCGCTCGGCGACGCTATTGCGGAAGAGGTTCGTGGCATCTATCGCCGCGCCGCTGCTGGCGACAAGAACGCCCAGAACATCCTGGCCCAAGCCGGCTGGTACAAGGCAATGCGTGCCAGGCTGCGCCAAGAGTTCGGTGGCCTGGGTGACCTGTTTGCCGACGCTCTCGGAGCCACGTCGCCCAATACGCCCGTGCGCGGGAACTGGGAGAATGCGGTCGACAGCTTGCGCCGCGCGAGCCGTGGTGACTTTGATGCACTGATGCCGCAGTGGGTAGCCTGGTCTGAGAATATCGACCGGCTCGAGACCGACCTCCGCGCGTTCGTAAACGAGCAGCGCGCCAAGAAGCAGGCCTCGAAGAGCGAGCCCTGGATGGACAGCGATAAGCCGCAGACCTTGAAGTCCATCAAGGAGATGCAGGAATACATCGATAAGAGGAAGGCTCTGTCTGAGGCGCGTGAACTGCCGCCCGACCTCATGCCGACCAAGGAGAGTGGCGCACAGTACGGGTTCAACGGTCGCAACGTGGTGCGCGCCATGCTCGACCTGTGGCGCACAATCAAGGACGCTGATCCCGATATCGGACGTAGCGGCACTGCGCCCAAGGCGCTCAATTTCTCTGGCAACCTCATTGGGTTCCGGGGCAAGGCGACGATCGATGTCTGGGCCGCGCGCCTGCTGCAGCGTCTGGCCGGCAAGCGCCGCATACCCAGCATGGCAGAGATAGCCGTCTCCGGTGAGATGCTTGCTGATGCTTCGACAACGGGCCAGTTCGGCTTCGGGCAGGACACTTTCGCGCATGCCGTTGCCGTCATCAGATCCGACAGCGAGATGAGCCAGGACTCTGCTCTCGCAAAAATCAATGACGACGACCTACAGGCTGTTGTCTGGTTCATCGAGAAAGAGGTCTGGACGGTCAACAACTGGACAAGCGTCTCAGGGGAGGGAGGCTCGTTCGAGTTGGAAGCCAACCTCACCGGCACGGCCAAGCAGGCCCGTGTTCGCGAGCTGCGTAAGATCATCGACAGCTCCCCGTCCGCGGCCGATGTGAAGGCGGTGGCCGGCGCCGACGCAGTCTCGGCAAAGGTCGAGGCGTGGGATGCTGAACACAAAGCGGAACTCGATGAACTGGGAGAGATCAACCAGCGCCTCGCGTCGGATACCCTGTCGAAGAAGGAAGCATCCGGTCTAAAGAAGCGCGCGGCAGAACTGCAGAAGGCCACTAAGCTGCCGAAAGAAATCGCGCAGGAGATGCGCGACGTTGCCAACGGCCAGCGACGGATTGACGAGCGCGCTGCCCAGAAGGTGTTGGCGCGGGCGGAACTGGCAACCCTTGAGCGTCCCGTCGATCGCTACGTCGGCGGTCTGTCCACGCAGATGTCGATCGACAACCAGGGGGTGGACTACGTCCCGACCGACGCCGACATGGCCCGCTTGGGTGATGCCATCCGGCTGGCGATCTACGAGAACGATGCCACTGCAAACGTGCTGGCCTCCAAGGCCCTGCCGACCGAGGGCCGCTACGGCAGCGTGGAGCGTTCGCTCGACCTCGAGATTGTGGCTCGCGAGGGCTACGATCCCAGCACGGTCTGGGCCGAGATGCTGCGCCAGGCGCAGGAAGCGCGGCAGGACTCGACCTTCCTCTCCCGCGTTCTGCGGGATGGCGAGGAGATCGATTACACCAAGCACCGGCCCGGCATTGAAATATACTTCCGCGATGCCGCCGCCGCCCAGCAGCTTGAGAAGATGTTGGCCGACCTGGCGAAGGAGGGGGTGTCCTTCCTGACGGTCTCTGTCGACGGGCGCCGGATGCCCGGTTATGTGGCCGGTGCCATGCCGGCAGCGGTCGGCGTGCGCCTGCAGTACGTCCCAGAGTTCGAGCAAAGGTACGGAATAGACGACCTTTCGGGCTTGGATGACGCGGCCATTGCGGATAAGATGAAGGCCAAAGGCGACGAACTGGACGACGTTGCGATGCGCGTCGCCACCAATGTTTCAGGCGTCTCGTTTGCTGGCGTTTTCTGGCATGAGACACAGGTGGCATTCAGCCATCAGTATCAGGAGAAGATCGATGGTCTCGCAACTGGAAGAACTGAAGCGGAAGCTGGCGCGACTGGACCCGGAGGGTGGGTCGGACAATCCGTTCGTGCAGGGCTTGCGGATGCAGATCGCCAGTCGCGAGAAGCCGCGAGCGGAGAACCCGGTGGGCAACGAGAGCCGGTGGTCGGCGGGGATGAGGGCAGCACCGGACGCGCCGGAAAAGGCGTAACTCTCAACCAGTCCGTCTACCACGGCGGCCCGCGCATCTTCGACCGCTTCAGCCTCGACTATATTGGAACGGGAGAGGGCGCGCAGGCTTTCGGTTGGGGATTATACTTCGCGTCGAAGAAGGCTCTCGCGGCGCACTATCGCGACAAGCTATCTCCCGCTGGCCCCGGTGCCGTCGAGTATCAGGGCAAGATGGTCCTCACCTCGGACGGCAAGCCTCTTCGCGCGCGGCCCGAGTGGCTGAAGGATTGGGGCAACGATCTGCAGGCGCTGATCGAGGTTGCAGTCGACGGCAACATGACATTGCCGGAGGCCATTGCCGAGGTCCGCGCCGCCGCTAAGCAGGTCGGGTTTATCCGTCGCTTTCTGGGCTACGGCTTTAACGAGCGGTTCCTGCAGGCGATCCTCGACAAGGGCTACACCATTGGCGACTCGCAGAAGGGCCGCCTCTACACCGTCGAGATCCCCGACGATGGCGCGTACCTGCTGTGGGACAAGCCGCTCAGTGAGCAGAGCAAGGTTCTTCGCGACGCACTGCCCGCACTGATCCAGAAATACGGCGGTGACCTCTCCAAGATCATTGGCGCCAACGGCCAACTGCGCGACAGCGTGACGGGCGAGTCCGTCTACCGCGCACTGTCGGCGGCTATGGCGAACAAGCCAATCGATGAAAGCGGCATGGCGGGCTGGACGCGGGTCCAGAATACCGTCAACGACCGAATGGCGAACGACAAAGCCGCCTCCCTCGCCCTGCTTGCCGCAGGCATCCCCGGCATCAAGTACCTCGACGGCTCGTCGCGGCGGAAGGGCGATGGCGATCACAACTATGTGCTGTTCGATGACAGCCTCGCCAAGATCACGCAGTACGAGCAAGACAAACGCGGCTCGATCACGTTCGGCGATACGTCCGCCACGGTCGACCTCTACCAGGCCCGCAACCCGTCCACGCTGCTGCATGAGATGTGGCACAAGTGGTTCGGCGAGTTCGAGTTCGATGTCGCCCACCTCGGCGCCAGCGAGCAGATGCGGGCGGACTTCAAGGTGCTGCTCGACTTCGTCGGCTCGACGGACGGTCGCATTGGACTGAGCGCCTACGAGGGCGGGCGGGTGAATACACTGCGCGCCAAGATCGACGCCACGGGCGAGAAGAGCCTCGACGGCGCGGAAGCCGAGGAGTGGGCCGCGCTGAAGGTCCGCATCGAGCAGAACGAGAAGCTGGCCCGTGCCGGCGAGGTCTACCTCATGGAGGGCAAGGCCCCGTCCGACGCCCTCCGCAAGGTGTTCCGCGCCTTCAAGTCGTGGCTGCTGGGCGTCTACCGCAATATGCGGAATCTGCAGGCGCCGATCTCTCCCGAGGTCCGCGCGGTGTTGGACCGCATGCTGGCGACCGACGAGGAGATAGCCTCGCTGAACGATCGGCAGGGGCTGAACCCCGTGCTGGAGTACGCCAAGGAACTGATGAGCAAAACTGAGTTCGCCGCCTACACGAAGAAGACCGCGGACGTACTCGAGGACCAGCAGGACGCACTGTTCGCCAAGGTATCGGGCGACCTCCGCAAGCAGGCCAAGGGCGAATACGTCAAGGAACGCGCCAAGATCCGGGGCGAGGTCACCGACGAGATGATGGCGGAACCCGGCCAGCAGGCGCTGCACTTCCTAAAGAAGGGCGTCATGTCTGCCGGCGAGACGCCTGAGATACTGAAGGGCCGCAAGTTGTCCCGCGCCGGCCTGATAGAACTGATCGGGCAGGAGGGGCTGAACACGCTCCCGGCGGGCATCTATGCGGAAGAGGGGCTTTCCCCCGACGAGATGGCGCCGCTGTTCGGGCTGGGCAACGGCATGGAGTTGGCCGAGCGCCTGATGCAGATCGCCGCCGAGGACAAGGCGTGGAAGGACAAGGGCGGGCGCGGCACCGCCGTCCAGTCGCGGATCGCAGAGGAGACCCAGAGGCGGCTCACAGAGGCCCTGGGAGACCCGCTGAACGACGGCAGCATCGAAGCCGAGGCTTGGGCCATCGTCCACTCGGACAAGCGCCTGGACCTCATGGCAGTCGATCTGCGGATGCTTGCGCGCAAGGCCGGGCAGACCGGCGCGGTGAGCATCGTGGACATCCAGAACTGGGCGGCCGAGCAGATCGGCGGCATGTCGTCGTATCAGGCGACACAGGTCGCGCGCTACCAGCGCGCCGAGCGGATGGCGGGCCAGCAGGTCCAGAAGGCCCTCGTGAAGGGCGACTGGGTGGCTGCGTTCAAGGCCAAGCAGGACCAGGTCTACAACTTCGCGCTCTACAAGGAGGCGATGAAGGCGTCCGACGATGCTGGCAAGATCACGGCCTACCTCGACAAGCTGGCCGGCGCCCGCAACATCAAGGCCCTCGACCAGAACTATCTCGACTCCATCCACGGTCTCCTCGAGGAGTACGACTTCAAGAAGCGCAGCGGCACTCTGCTGACCGATCGCACCCGCTTCAACGCCTTGGTCGCGGAGCAGGCGTTGATGGGCGTCGAGGTGCAAGAGCCGCCTTACCTGAAGGGGGCCGAGCGCAAGCACTTCTCGCAGATGACGATGGATGAATTGCGCGCCGTCTACGAGGCAATCAAGCAGCTCGATCGCCTTGGCCGAGACATCAAGAAGGTGATGCTCGACGGCAAGAAGGTCGCGCGCGATGCTGTGCTGACCGAGATGGAGGCGACTGCTGCTGCCGGCGTGCAGCGCGGCTCCAGTCTCAGCAATCTCGGCAAGACCGAGATCCAGAAGAGCGTCGGCAAGGCCAAGCATATCTTGCGTCTGGGCAACGCCAGCCTGCTCAAGATCGAGCGGCTGCTGGAGTTCGCGGACGGCGATGTGACCGGCAACGGTATCTTTTCGCGCGCGATCTACCGGCCCATCGCCAACGCTGCCCACGCCACCAACGATGAGCGCGTCGATAACAGCAAGCAGTACAAGGTGATCTACGAGAAGGTGCCGCTCGAGCAGCGCAATGCCTGGTCGACAATCCACACGCTTCCCGAGCTTGGCGGCAGGAAGCTCTCAAAAGAGAACATCATCTCGATAGCTCTCAACATGGGCAACGAATCGAACCTCGAGAAGCTGATCAAGGGCTATGGCTGGAGCTACGAGGGTGTTCGCGCGGTCGTGAACAAGTACCTCACGAAGGAAGAGTGGAGGTTCGTTCAGGACAAGTGGGACTTGATGCAGTCTCGCTGGCCTGCCTACGCCGCGATGATCCGCGACATCGAGGGCGTCGAACCTCCCAAGATCGAGGCCGTCCCTCTCGAGACACCGTTCGGAACGCTGCCCGGCGGCTACATGCCGGTCCAGTATGACCGCAACGAGAGCCTGGAAGCACAAAAGATCGGCGAGGCGCAGGACAGTGCGTTGCTGCAGGGCATGGCAATATCGCCCCGCGCCAATGTACCGTCCACGAAATCTGGATCGTCCATCGAGCGCACCGGCTTCACTGGTCCCATCCTGCTGGAACTGAGTGTCATCGGTAAGCATCTGGACGAGGTCGCCCACGACACCCACCACCGTCGTGCCGTGGCGGACGTTTTCAAGATCATCTCAAACGACCGCTTCCGCAAGGCCATCCAGTCGCGGCTCGGCGTCGAGTACGAGGCAACCTTCATGCCGTGGTTGATCCGCGTGGCTAACGAGGCGCGCGTAGCCAACGTCGAGCTGGCCGGGCCTGACTACATGATGCGGGCGCTGCGGGTGAACGTGACGCAGATGGCGATGGGCCTGCGCGTCTCGACCATGGTGCAGCAGGTCGCGGGCTTTGCCGCATCGGCTGCGAATCTGGGCGCCAAGGATCTGGGCTCCGGCTTCTGGGAATACATCCAGAACCCCAAGGCCGCCGCTCGCGAGGTCTACGCGAAGTCGGGCGAGATGCGCCACCGCGCCAACAACCTCGAGCGCGACATCAAGGCCAACCTCGACAAGTTCCGCGGGAGTACCAAGAGGATCTCCCGCGCGCGGGACGACATCGGACGGTTTGCCTTCCGCGGCATCGCGCTGATGGACCTCGCGGTGTCGATCCCGACGTGGCTGGGCGCCTACAAGCAGGGCCTGACCAAGGGCATGCTCGAGGCTGATGCCATTGCCTACGCCGACAAGATGGTGCGCGACACGCAGGGTGCCGGCGGCGTCAAGGATCTGTCGGCCTTCCAGGGTGGCGGCGGCGAGGGCTGGAAGCTCCTCGGCATGTTCTATTCGTTCCTCAACGTCTACTACAACGCGCAGGCCCGCATGCTCGAGGCCGCGCGCAAGCCCGGCAAGACCTTCTCCGAGCATGTCGACCTCTGGTGGATGGCGACCATGTGGATGGCCGTGTCGCCGCTGTTGGCCGCCGCCGTGTCGGGGCAGGGACCGGACGACGACGAAGACCCGCTCTACTGGGCCATGCGGACGGTGGGCTTCGGCGCCTTTGCCGGCATCCCGGTCGTGCGCGATGCAATGAGTACGATGTCCCGCGAGATGGGCGGCAAGCCAACGGCCGGCTTCCAGATGTCTCCCGTGACCGGGCCGATCTCCGGGTCCACGCGCCTGGTGAAGGATTTGATCAACCTCGCGAGCGGCGAGGATGTCAGCAAGAACTTCACCAAGAACACCTTCAACGTGATTGGCGGCTTCACCGGCCTGCCAACAGGGCAGATCGGCGTGACCTCGCAGTTCCTGTGGGACACGCTCTACTCCGGGGCAGAAAACCCCGAGAACATTCTGGAATGGCTCCGCGGCCTCACGTTCGGGCCCAAGAAGTAGACGCCACGTCGCCGTCGATCGGTGATCGGCGGCTATAATCGCTTTCTGTAGGAGTACGCAATGACATTAGACCGGCGCCTGGGCGTCTCTGGCGGCACCGCCTTGAAGGCACCGTGCCTAGTGGCGACGACGGCCAACATCACGCTGTCCGGTCTGCAGACGATCGACGGCGTGACCGTCGTTGCCGATGATCGTGTGCTGGTGAAGAACCAGACGACCGGCAGCGAGAACGGCATTTATCTGGCGAACACCTCGACGTGGACGCGGGCGGTCGACTTCAACGGCACGCGCGACGCGGTACAAGGAACGCTGGTCCTGGTGATCTCAGGAACAGTCGGCGGAAATGCCCTGTTCCAACTGACGACGGCGACGCCGGTCATCGGCACCTCTAGCCTAACCTTCACGCCGTCGAGCGCGGGCGCGCTGTCGCTCGCTTCGACCTTCATGCTGACGGTGCTGGATGACACTACGGCGGCAGCGGCGCGGACCACGCTCGATGTGCCGAGCAATGCCGAGGCCATTCTGGATACAATCGTTGATGCCGCGGGCGATCTGATCGTCGGCACGGCGGCCGATACTGTAGCCCGCCTTGCCAAGGGGACTGCCCTGCAGGTCTTGCGCGTCAATTCCGGCGCAACCGCGCTCGAATGGGCGGCGGCGCCGAACGCCACCGCGCCAACCTATCAGGTTCTCACCAGCGGGACGGCGGCTACATACACAACGCCAGCCGGCGTTCGCTATATCAGGGTCGTGTTCGTAGGCGGCGGCGGCGGTGGTGGCGGCGCTGGCGGCTCTACCGCACCGACTGGCGCAACGGGCGGCACGACATCGTTCAACTCGATCACGGCCATCGGCGGCTCTGGCGGTGTCGGATCAATCGGGACTACGGGTGCTGGTGGCATCGGCGGCACGGGTGGCGCTGGAACGGCTACTTGGCGCCTGCCGGGCGGCCCCGGCTCAACTGGTTCGGGAACGTTCGGCTACGTTCAGGGTGGCAATGGCGGCGTAGGCCCGTTTGGTGGGGCGTCTGGCACGGGCGTCAACGGGGGCGTCGGCGTTGCTGGACAGGCGAACACGGGAGCCGGTGGCTCGGGCACCGGCACCGCAGCCGCGACCAATGCTTCCGGTGGCGGCGGCGCTGGCGAGTACGTTGAATTGATCATCGGCAGTCCTGCGGCGACCTACACCTACACGGTGGGGGCTGGTGGCGCGGGCGGCATTGGGACAGGGGCGTCGCCGCTGACCGGAGGCGCGGGTGGCAGCGGCATCATCGTTGTCGAAGAACACTACAACTTCTAGGAACCGAACATGATTAAAGTGATTGTTCGTAACAATGTGGTCGAAAACATCGGTGTCCCGAGCCCGAACGACGGGCCGCCTCCTGATGGGACTACCGTGCATGATTTCGACGGCCCTTGCTCCGTTAGGTGGTTGTGGAACGACGGAAGTCCTGTTGATCCGAATCCCCCGCCGTCGTCGCCGCCTTTCCCCGATCAATCCAACACGGACAATCATCAGCGTGCGATCAAGGCCGCCATGCTGGTCATGGCACAGTGGAACGGAAAGACGCCTGCACAAGCAAAGGCAGCGTTCAAGGCGGCCTACGACAGCCTGCCCTGAAGTAGCGACCAGTAGGCCGTTCGACCGGGTGCGTCATCCAGTAGACGCCACCTAACAGGAAACCGACCGAGCCAAGGTATCCTCTTCTCAATCCCACGAAACCCTGGGGAGAGGACACATGGCAACCAAGAACGGCCTCGGCTTTCGCAGTATCACAGCGACCTTCACGCGACCCTCTGACACCAACGTCTATGCTTCCGGCGACCTCGTCGCCAACTCGACCACGGCGGCCAGCGTCGTGCCGATGGAGTGGGTCGTGCCGGGCAAGCCGGTGTTCCAGGTGCCGGCCATCCGGCTGCAGAAGAGCGGCGCGACGGTCACCAACGCCCAGTTCCGCGTCCACCTGTTCCTGACCACCATCCCGACCATCGCGACCACGGGCGACAACGGCGCGTTTGCCTCTGTGGTCACCGGCTTCGGGTCATGGTTCGGCGCATATGACGGCACCATGCTTGGCCTCGCCGATGGCGGCGTCTGCGACTGCGTACCGATCTCTGGCATTATCCGGCCCGATCTGATCGCCACGCCCGGCGACAAGATCTACGGCCTTGTCGAAGCTCGAGCGGCCTACACGCCGGCTAGTGCCGAGATCTTCATCGCGACGCTCATCCAAGAGTTTGAGAGGCCATAATGGCACGCTTTCTCGGCGTCACCTCGGGCAGTATCGCGCGCGCTCTGGGCTTCACGCCCGCTTCGTCCAGGGTGCCTACCTCGCAAACCTTCACTAGTGGCACGGCGGCGACCTATACAACCCCGGCCGGCGTAAGTTATCTCAAGGTTCGCTTTGTCGGCGGTGGTGGTGGCGCTGGCGGCGCTGGCGGCTCTACCGCACCGACTGGCGCAACGGGCAGCACGACATCGTTCAATTCCATCACGGCCATCGGCGGTTCCGGTGGCGTGGGTTCAGTGGGGGCGACTGGCGCGGGCGGCATCGGCGGCACGGGCGGCGCAGGCACGGCTACTTGGCGCCTGCCGGGCGGCCCCGGCTCAACTGGTTCGGGAACGGTCAGCTACGTTCAGGGCGGCAACGGCGGCGTTGGCCCATTTGGTGGGGCGTCGGGAACCGGCATCAACGGGGGCGTGGGCGTCGCTGGACAGGCGAACACTGGCGCGGGTGGTTCGGGAACCGGCACAGCAGCCGCGACCAACGCTTCCGGTGGCGGTGGTGCGGGAGAGTATGTCGAATTGATTATCGGCAGTCCTGCGGCGACCTACACCTACACGGTGGGGGCTGGTGGCGCGGGCGGCATCGGTACTGGCGCAGGCGCGCTTACGGGCGGCGCGGGCGGCAGCGGCTTCATCATCGTTGAAGAGTTTTAGGTGCTTGGGGTAATGGCACCCGCGAATACCAGGCTCGGCCAACCATGACGCCCGACGCCACATTGACCGCGCCTACCATCGCACAGTGGGGGGCGCCATGAACGACCGAATCTCCGCTCTTGTGGACGCGCTCTGGTTCCTGATCCCGTTTAGCTTCGTGGGCGCGTTTTTTGGGGATTCGTTCCGCCGCGATGTGCTGTCGCCGCGCCAGCGCGTGGCGGCGGGCCTGTTCGCCCTGTTCATCGGCCCGGTCTCCGGCCTGCTGGTGACGCGGGAATGGGGTTGGCACGACGTGACCGGATACGCCATCGCCGCCGTGGTGCCGACCCTCTCTTACGACCTGATCGTGCTGGTGGCGGCTCTGTTGAGCCAGATCCGTTCGGACCCGCTGGGTGGGCTTCGCAAGGTGTGGGACGCGGTTGCCGCGATCCTGCCGGGGCGGAAGCCGTGACCTGGGAAGTCCTGATCTGGGTTGCTGTTGTGGCCTTCCTTGCATGGCGGGCGCGTAGGCATTGGACGGGCGCGTCCAGATGAAGATCAGCCAACAGGGCATCGATCTCCTGATTGCTCGCGAGGGCAAGCGCAACAAGGCGTATCTCGACAGCGTCGGTGTATGGACTGTGGGTGTCGGCCACACTGGGCCGGAAGTCCATGAGGGTCTGGTCTGGACGGACGCGGAGATTGAAGCCGCATTGCGTGCGGACATTGCCCGCTTCGAGGATGCCATCAACGGCAGCGTGACGGTGGGGCTTGAGCCGTACCAGTTCGATGCGCTTGTCAGCTTCGCCTTCAATGTCGGCGTGGGCGCGTTCAAATCTTCAACGCTGCTAAAGAAAATCAACCTTCACCGCTTTGAAGAGGCCGCGCTTCAATTCGACCGCTGGAACATCCCGCCCGAGATCACCCGCCGCCGCAATGGCGAGCGCGAGCAGTTCGCCGGGCGGCACTTCGTGGCGCAGTACTGATGGGCTTCCTTCTCAAGATGCTGCCCTCGTGGGTGCCGCTTGCGCTGGGCGGTCTGCTGATCGCCAGCCTGATCGGCGGCTACTACGTCTGGCGCGGACAGCAGCGGGAGATCGGCCGGCAGGAGATCATCGCAGCCGATGCCAAGGCGGTGGCCGAGCAGGCCATCAAAGATCGAGATCTATCGCGTCAGTTGATTGCTTACATGCAGAACAACATAGCGCAGCGCGAAGCCTCGGCCGCACCTGTGCGAGAGGTCATCAAGTATGTCACCCCTTCGACTTGCGCTGGCGACGCCGCTCTTAATTCTGCTGCTGAATGGGTGAGGTCTGCGCTGCAACCACGGAGATGAAATGATGGCATCCGCGGCGTCCGAAAGCACACTCAAATACCTTGAATCGCGGAGCATCCCAGAACCCAATTCGGGGTGCATTCTGTGGCTTCAATTCGTTGACCGTTGGGGGTACGGAATTGGTACGCGCGACTGTGTTCGCTGGCCGGCGCACAGATTGGCGTGGATCGCTGAACGTGGGCCAATCCCCACGGGCCTAAAGGTTTGCCACAAGTGCGATGTGCCGAGTTGCATCAACGTCGATCATCTATTCCTCGGAACGGATGCCGAAAATGCCGCCGACAGGAACGCAAAGGGACGACAGTCACGCGGCGTAAAGCACGTTGCGACGTGGCTCACAGACAAGTGGCGGAAGGCTATCCCGCGTGGAGCAGCCCGGATTAACGCTAAACTTTCAGAGCCCGACGTGCTGGCGATCCGCTCGCGCACTTCCTCGCAACGAGCAATAGCCGTTGAGTTTGGTGTCTCCCAAAGGCTCATCGGCCAAATCAAAAGGTGCGAGCGTTGGACACACGTATAGGTTTTGCCGTCCTTGCGCTGGTCGCATTGACGGCCTGCGCCGCGCCCTCTCACCCCAAGCTGGTGGACCGGCAACCCGACCCTAGCCTTCTGGTGGCGCCGCTTCGTCCGTCTCTGCCGCCCGCCAAGCCTACCTACAACGATGCCCTGCTGGGCTGGATGGAGGCGGTGCAGCGGTATCTGGATCTGGAAGTGCGCTTCAACGCGCTCGCGGCCTTCGTGAAGGGCGGCAAGTAATGGCGCAGGCCCCGCTATCCGACGAGAAGTGCCAGGAGGCGGTTGACGCCATCGTGACCCATGGCAGCGTGGCGGCTGCGGCCCGCGCGTTGAACGTCAATCGATCAACATTCGAGGCCCGCGCAATCGAGGCAAAAAGGCGAGGCTTCAACTCGACACTGCCGCCGCGCCTGATGATGAAGGGGCAGTCCATCCTCCGCAACATGGCGGGGGAGGAGGTCGGGAGGTGGGACAAGACCAAGCTCGCCGGCCGCGACGCCGCCGATACATTTCAATTGCCCGATCCAAAAAAGGTCACGAAGGTTTCGACCTTCCTCGACCAACAAGGAAACGTCGCCGCTCAGTGGATCTCGGAAAAACCGGACGACGCCGAACGCGAACGTCTCTGGCAGCTCTACGCAGAGAAGATCGCGGGCGATGTGAAGCGCGCCGCGCCGGTCAAGGCGCCCAAGGGCAAGTCCCATTCCGACCTTCTGGCGGTGTATCCGGTAGGCGACCATCATACCGGCATGATGGCATGGCCCGATGAAACGGGCGACGCGGCCTACGATTTGAAGATTGCCGAACAGGTGATGCGTGATGCGTCCGTCCGCCTGATCGACACATGCCCGCCGTGCGACCAGGCGCTGATCCCGTTCCTCGGGGATTTTCTTCATTACGATTCCTACGCCGCGGTCACGCCGGCTCACCGGAACCTGCTCGACGCTGATGGCCGGTTTCCAAAGATGGTCGAGACCGGCGTGCGGATCGTGCGGCATGTCATCGCCGCTGCGCTCGAGCGGCATGGGCGCGTCAACGTGATCTTCGAGGGCGGCAACCACGACCCCGCCACGGCGGCCTTCATGCGTATCCTGCTGTCATGCCTGTACGAGAACGAGCCGCGCGTCACCGTCGATAAAACGCCCACGGGTGTCCACTATTTCGAGTGGAACCGCGTGCTGATCGGCACCCACCACGGCGACAAGATCAAGGGCGAGAAGCTGCCCAGCATCATGGCGCACGACCGGCCGGAAGCGTGGGGCCGCACGGCGCACAGGGTTTGGTTTACCGGCCACGTTCACCACGAAAGCCTCAAATCGTTTCCCGGCTGCAAGGTCGAGACGATGGAAGTGCTGGCGCCGCTGGACGCCTATGCGGCGGGCGCCGGCTATCGCGGCCATCGATCGATGAAGGCCATCGTCTACCACTGCGAATACGGCGAGGTAGAGCGGCACACTGTGCAGCCGAGCATGTTTGAGAGGGCCGCGTGATGGCGAAGAAGTTCGCCATGCCGACGCGGATGGTGATGGTCGAGTGGCTCGACGCCATGAGCGACGACGCCGGCTGGAAGAGCTGGAAGAAGGTTCACAAGCAGGAACCGCTGATCGTGCATTCGCTGGGCTATGTCGTGCGCGACGAGCCGGGCTTCCTGACGATTGTCGGGTCTGTTGTCGTATTCGACGGCACTCTTGATGGCGACGTGACCATACCACGCGCGATGATCCAGAAGATCCATGACTTGAAGGTCGAGCCGTGACCGTGTTCCGCCCCGTGTCCACCCGCGAGGATGAACGCTGGCTGCGCTGGCTCGACGCCGAGTGCTTCCCCGACGACCGGCCGCTGGTCCTAAGCGACGCCTTCTGGGCGTTGGCATGGGAGGGCGACGAGCCTGTGGCCTTCTGCGGCTGGTGCGCGCGGGGCGACTGGGGCTTCCACTATCGCGCAGGCGCCCATCCTGTGGCTCGTGGGAGAGGGTTACAGGCTTTGATGATCCGCTACCGCGAGGGCGAGATGGTGCGCCGGGCGGGGCTTAAAACCGCCGTGACCTACACTGAAGCCTACAGCGCCGCGTCGATGCGGTCGCTCATTGCCTGCGGATACCGGCCCTTCGAGGCTGATGAGAACACGGGTCTCGTTCTCAACCCGGCCTATTGGCGCACGATGGTCTACTGGCGGCGGCAGCTATGAGCGAAGTGGTCGTGTTTCCCGGCGAAACGACCCTGCCGCTGCCGGCCGAGCGCGTCCTCAACGGCGCCATCGAGGCGGGGCTGGGGATGGCCTTGGTGCTGGGCCGATACCCGGACGGTCAAATCTATCTGGCGACGACGCACGGCGACCTCGGCGATCTGCTGTTGTTGCTCGAGCGTGCCAAGGCTGCCTTCCTGGAGGACTGCTGATGGTCGCTCTTTACCCGCGCTTCGTGGTCGAGGACGGCCGCATCCTTTGCAAGGTCAACGTCGAGGGGGTGGAGCGTGCCTGCCCCGTGTCGGAGGGTCTTGCTCTATCCCTGATCGCGGATCTGGCGAAGGCCATCCAGTGGGCCGATTGCAGCGCGCCGCACCCGTCCGACAGCGACCAGCCAAAGGCACCCGCCCGATGATCCGGGTTGTCGCCTCTTACCTGGCGGCGGCTCTGGCTTTTGTGGCTGTCGTGACCGTGTTCATGCCGCTGAAGGCGAGGGCGCAGGATCACAGCCCGCACCACAAGGACTTCTACCGGCTATGGCTACAACCCGGCACGTCTGTCAGTTGCTGCAACGCCCGCGTCGAGCTGAACGGCGTCGAGACCGGAGACTGCGAGCCTGTCAAGGCCGAGGTCCGGGGTGGGAACTGGTGGGCGTGGCTGCGGCAGGAGAGCCGGTGGATCGAGATAGACGACAGCCGCATCCTGCGTGAGCGGAACCCGACGCAGGGCGGGGTGGATGCTCACCTGTGTTACAGCTACGGACGCGTGCTGTGTTTTGTCCCGCCATTTGGCGGTGGCTAGAACATACCTGGAACTTTCTCCCCCATTCCTCCCCTAGTGTTTTGGTCTTGTTCTGTCCCGGCGGGGCAGTTCCCCACAGGGAGCCGGAATCTACGAAGGACCGAAAACCCAATGTTTATTGGGAAAAAATGGTGGGCGCTGTAGGGATTGAACCTACGACCCCACCCGTGTGAACGGCGTTCTGCCCGCTGATTTCATTAGACAATTCGCTTTCTCCCCCGTTTCTCCCCCATTAGAATCACGACCCCACGGTCAGGCGTTACCGGCGATCGGTGGTGAACGTAGCGGCCGGCAGATCGTTCGTCGCGCCACAGTCCGCGCTCGGCGATGGCGCGCATATCGTATCCCAGCGCCCGCAGATCGGTCGCCATTGCGTGCCTCGACTGGTGTGGCGTGTAGGTGACCTTCAGGCGGGCGCACAGGGGCTTCAGCCACCTGTAGACGTTGTGCCGGTCACCCCAGGGGAAAACGCGCCCAGAGGGCAAATGCGGGGCGCTGGCGAGCATTGCTACCAGTTCGGGCGACAGACCTATCTCACCGATGTCATCCGTCTTGGTGGAGCCGACGCGGGCAGTGGCGGCCGGAAGGTCGAAGTCCTCGCGGCGCAGGCGCAGGCTGTCGGTGATCCGCTGGCCTGTCTCATACAGCCAGACGAGGAACAGGTGCTTGTGTCCGGTCGTGTTCGCCAACAACAGCCGCATCGTGTCAGCGGCGACAGGCCGGCGGGGCGAGCGGCGGGATACCTTCAGCCGGCGGTGGCGGCGGTCGGCGCACCATCCTTGCTCGGCGGCGAAGTGCAGGATCGAGGAGGCGGGGCCAATCACAGCGCGGTTCTTGTTGCTGTCGCTTGTGCGGGGGCAGAGCGCGTGCGCTGCAGTCGTGAGGTCGGAGCCGATCATATCGCCCACAAGCTTGTCGCCAAAGAACCGCACCAGCCGGTCGATATAGGCGAGGTCTTGCTTGCCTAGCCGCTTGCCCTGAAGGAAGGCGTGGGCGGCCTCGCGGAACGAGACTACCGCGCCAGGCTCACGACCTTTGATAGCGGCGAAGAACTGTTCGGCTTCTTTCTTTGCATCTGCGAGTTTCGTCGCTGCCAGTACTTTCTCAACTTGTCGTCCGTTACTTGGCCCGCGAACAACGAAGGTCCGGTTGCCTTTGCGGGAACCGGGCGCGTAGAACTGCATGCGGCGCGCTCCTTGGCTTTGAGTGTTTCGATGTCCGCGTCCTCGAGCCTGGCGCGGCGGCCGGTGCCGATCGTGGCGATACCGTGCCGGGCCAGCGCCCGCGTCAATGTACGACGGGACCATCCCATGTGAACAGCGGCGGCGGTCAGGGTGATCGGCTCACTCATGGGCTTCCCGCCCAGGCCAGGAACTCGACGTACCGGATCACCAGCCAGATCGCGCCGGGGATCACCACAAAGAGGACTAGGGCGACAAGGCCGACCTTGGTGACGACGGCTAGAGCGTCTTCGCTAATCATGTGTTCTCCAGTGCTGCGCGGGCGGCTTTTTGAACCGCAAACAAAACGTCAGCGTCGATGATGCCGTCCACGCCAACCAATTCTGCGGTGGCCGCAACTCTCAGCGCAGCCCGCAGCCGCTCTATCTCGTCGGCGGCTTCATACATCGTAGCCAGCGTGCCGGCCTCGCGGCGCAGCCTCTCTACTAGGTCATCGGTCATGTGTTCTCCCTCGCTTTGGCGATGGCGGCGCGGGCGACGTAGTAGCCGAGTGGCGTTTCATCAAGGTCTAGGCAGTCGATGCTTTCGAGGATGCCTTCCAGCGCAGCCCGGAGCCGCTCGATCTCTGCATCGGATGCGCGGCGGTTCCATGCGGCGATGGCTTGGGTTTCGGTCGAGTAACGAGAGTCGCCGTCGCCCGCGCAACCTACCTCACCATCGCAATAAATTTCCCACCCGTCGATGCGATTCTCGTCACGAAAGGTAGCAACGCGAGCGCCGCAAAACGGACACGGATTCAGTGCTTCATCGCTCATGCTGGCACCTCTTGCTGGTGTGGGCCGGTGACGCGGATGCAAGCCGTGTCGTCCCATTTAGACAAGACCTTGGCGTAGTCCTGTGCTTCAGCTTCCACATGGAAGGACGCGGAAAATGGATAAAAGGCGGGTCCGTTGATTTTCGTTTGCGCGTATTCAACCCTCCACACCTCGACCATCTTGGTCTTGGGTAGGGTGGACTCGGCGGCGTCTGCGAGGGCCTTCGCCAAATCCTCGCGGATGTTCAGAAAGACGCCCGATCCAGACGGCTTGCCAAACGGACCGCTTGGGCCAAACAGCATTGGTGTCTGGCGTGCTGCGCGGATTGCCTCGCGCAGTTTGTCTGCATCGCTCATGTGTTCTCCTTCCGGGCGCGGATGGCGGCGGCGGCTTCGTCAAGTTCAGCGCCGACAGCCCAGCCGATTCGGCCTCCATTCAGGCGCTCGCAGACCTTCGCCGCTTCCTCCAGCACCGCATCCCGTTCCGGTTGGGGCCGGCGGGAGAGTAGGGCGCGGGCGACGATAAGGGCGTCAAGTGCACGCGGAAGCTTGGTATCGAAATCAGTCACAATCCGCTTCGCTGCTTCCAGTTCGTCTAGGGTCATGTCCCGCGCTCCACTTCGACAGCAGCCTTGCCTTCCGGGCTAAACGCGGAAATCCACGCCGCCGGGTCGACGCCGATCGCCTTCCACCAGGCGCGTTCGTCGCCGGCCTTGTGCAGGGAGGCAACGCTGCCATCGTGGTGGTAGTCGCACAACGGCACCGTAAGCTCGTCAGGACGCCGCTGGCCTAGCTTGCCGTGACCCTGTGGCCCGATAGACCGGACATGGTGGGCATGGCTTGGCGGGGCTGTTTTATGGCCTGTACCACGGCACGCGAGGCAGGGCTGGCCCTTGACCCGCGCGATGTGCCGCTTGTTCTTCGCCGGCCCCTTTTTGACCAGCGAGCGGCTGCCGGTCTTGGGGTGGCCCCTATTCTCGATTTTTGATTTAGGGGCCGGGTCTCTGGCGCGGATCACCAGCCGACCCACTGGCAGAAGCGCGACCAGAGCGAGGGCTGAAGGGCGACCGGCTCGATGACGGGCAGGTTGGGGAGGTTTGGTGAAGGCAATTCGCCCGGCACTAAAACCTCAAGAGGGCCATGAGGCGTGGGGTAACGCTTCTTCCATTGTCCACGGTGGGCACTCCATTGAACGGCTTTGAGGGAGACGCCCAAATGTTCGGCTGCTTGACGATAGGTCATCCAGGAACCGGCGATATTGATGATAGGCGAGATGACCGGCCCGACGCTGGCGAAGGGTGGGGTGGACGGGAGCAAATGAGCTGGGATTAATAAATCGATGCCTGTGCTGCGGCCACCAAACGCGCGCCGCTTCTGCCAGCCACCTTGCGTGGCACGACGATGGATGGTCGATACGGAGCAGTCAAACATCTGGACGGCACGCTCAATCGTCACCCAGACCTTGTCAGGGTCGTCGGTGTATTTCTCCAATAACTTGTCGGGAATTGCGTAGATCGGGATTCCGCGCCCCCAAGCGTATGTCTTTCTCGGGAAGGAAGAATGATGGAAGTTTGCAAAGGCGGCTTTGCGACCAGTGACTTTCGCGTAAGTAGGCCCGGTCATCCACGTCGAACCTGCGATGGGCTCCGAGGTGTTGAGTTTTGCCGCGTAGCGTTCGACCTTGGCACGCATTTTAAGCACAGCCTTTCGTCTTGCGCGGCGACCTTCTGCACTTACGCGGCGTTTCGATTTCTGTTCGAGTTCGACGGCCGGCTGTTCCGCCACCTTGGTGGCCGTCAGGGCCGCATGATCGGCGATCATGTCCGACATCCACGTTGACGGCGGCGACGACCTCGGCCGACCCTGCGGCGCTGTATATCCATTTCCTTGCGACATGAAATTGACCTCCGGCATGGTGAGTTGTGTTCCGTCTCGGGTACGCTCTCTGACGCGCTTGATGCGAAAGTAGTCGGCGACGTGGGTGCGGCGATGGCTGCGGGTCATGTCGGCTCCCTCAACTGGATGCCGCGCATGGCGCACACGGCATGGATGAAATCTATGAGGCTGGAGAACCCCTTCTTCCTCAGTCTCGTTGTGCTGGGGCGAAGCTGGATCGGGTGGTCGAGGAAGATCACCATGTCCGAGTCGCCGCCATGCTCGATCATCCAGGCGGTGACGAGTGCCGTCTTGGCCTCCTCAACCGTGAGCCTGCGGCCATCGTCGGTGGCTAGTCCGCCCTCGACTACCTCTTCCAGCAAAGCGTGAAGCAGGCGATTCTGCCGGCTGTTCCTGCGCGGTTCGCCGATCTCGATGACCAGCCCCTTGGTCGCGCGCCGCACGAGATCAACGGCCCGCGCCCGGTCCTCCGGGGTCTGGAGGTAGACCTGGAGGCTCATTAGCGAATCGCCGTTCTGACCGTCTCGAAGATGCGGATGCCGGGGATGGCGCGCAGACCGCCGGCGACGGCCGCTTTGACTGCGGCCTCGTTGACCATGCAGTAGTTCCGCGGCACCAGCGACGGGTCGAGGACTTCGTGCGTCCACTTCGTGCTGGCGCTGGCGAGCGCACCGCCGCTTGAGACGACGCGCGCGGCCTCGCGGACGACGACCGGGGCCGCCATGGGTGTCGGCTCATCGAATAGCGCCGCCGCCTCGCGTTCGGCCTTCTCGCGGGCAGCGGTTGCCGCCCGTTCCGCCGCCAGCTTCGCGGACTGGAAGCGGTTGATCGCGCCGACCACCTTGTCGATTGAGTCTTTGACCGGCTGGGAGAGGCCAGAGAAGAAGCCATCCACGGTGCGGCCGTCCGCGAGTATCTGCTGCTTCTCCTTCGTGCGGGCCGCCTCGATCGCCTTGGCAACTTCCTTCAGCGCGCGAGCCGTCTCTGCGTAGTCGCCGGCCTCGTCGTCGCTTTCAATCGCGCGGATCTCGGCCGGCACGAGCTGGGCTGCGTTCGTGGCGCCAGTCGAGAGCGCGGCGTGATCCATCGCCAGACGATCGGCGAGGGGCGGGGCATTGCCGCCGATGCCATGGCGGCTCATGCTGCCACCGCGCCTGTGCGATCCATCGCGGCATCGTAGGCTTCGAGCAGACGTTCGTAGTCGGCCGGCAGTTCGGTCTCGATCACGCCAAGGCGGGCCTTCTCGGTCTTCCACCAGGCTTTGAGTTCGTCGGACGTGTTCATGCCCTTGAACATTTCGACCGCAGCGGCGCACCACTGCTGCTTCTTTGTCGGCGGCGCGACAATCTTGGGAGCGGGGGCCTTGGATTCGGAGATCAACCCGTCGCGAGAGGCCTCGTCCTTTGCCGCCTGCGTTCCGACCGGGCCGACAAAGCGACGTGGCCCGGCTGGCCGGAAGTCGCCGCCGCCGTTCGCCATACCCCTGGTGCCTGTGTGTTCGTCATTTCCGTCGAGGTCGACGGGCGCTACGCCACACATTGACGACAGCGCGAACCTGCGGGCGTAGGTGATGCTTGAGCCGTGGCCGTGCTGGTCGGCCTTGGTGACGGGCATACCCAGCACTTCACTCATCCACTGACCGGACGAGTGCATCAGCATCGTCTCGACCTCGATGCCGCCGCCTTCGCGGATGCGGGGGAACTGCACCACCGCGATGTTGTTCGAGCTGAGTGGCGCGCGGATCGCGTCCCAGACCGCGCCCAAATCTGCGTACTTTGATCTAAAGGCGGGATTGTCACGATCCCGCGTTGCGCCCTCTATCTCGGCCTGCGCCTTCGCCATTGCGGCGGCGATCTCGTTGATCTGTTCACTTCGTTGCATGACTTGCTCCATTGATTTTGAGGCAGGAAACCCGTGTGCCGCTCGGCACGACGTTCGCGAGGCTGACGAGGTCGAGCGCGCAGGCGGTGGGTGACGACAGTGCCTTGCCGCGTGGGCGGCAGTCGGGGTCGCACTGCATGAGTTGCCAGCGCGGCGTGTCGGCCTGGGCCGGCAGCGCGATCAGGCAGAGCGCGAGCGCGAGGGGCTTCATGCGTTCCACCGATCCTCGGCGCGCTGCTCGGCGCGCTGTTCTGCGGCGTCGTCCTCGTCGGCTTGCAGGTCATCGAGCGCCTGCTCGCACGCCTGTGCCTGGCCGTCCTCGCTTTCCAGCCAGTCGGCCGCGATGCTATCGAGCGTGCCTTGGGCGAGGTCGGCGTAGGCGCCGTCGAAGGGCGACGGCTTGCCGTCTTTGAGCGGCACCGCGCTGCCCCATTCGGCCATCGCGGCCTCTGCCGGCTGGCCGCCGGATGCGTAGGACGGCCCCTGCTCTGCAACGCGGGCGTGATAGGTGAACGTGATGCGGACATCGATCTCCGCGCCTTCGTCCGCGTCGCCGACCGGGATCGTGGCGTCGATCGTGTGGGTGCTGCTCATCACGCGGCCTCCAGTCCGAGATCGGAGGCGGAAACGGCGCGCGGCTGCGCCTCAACTTCCCGCTGAAGCATCTTTGCGATGCTCGCGGCATCCTTTGGGAACAGCCAGAATGTGGTTGTCACCATTGTTTTTCCGGCGTCATCGGACGCCCACAAGGACAGTCCAATCTGACCTTTGTTCGATTGAGTGAGGTAGTTCAGCGAGGGCTTCACGCGACATCTCCCTGGCGGTCGTTCATTGCGATGCTCGCGGCGCGGTGGGCGAGCAGAACGGCGTGCTGGCGGACGACCTGACGCTTGCTCTGGCAGAGCTGCTGGAGCGCGCGAACCAGCGTTTCGCCGATCGCGCCGGTAAACACCGCACGCCGTGCGGCGAAGAGGGCGACCTCTTCCACTGAGGCGAGGGACAGGGCGTTCATGCCGCCACCCGCATCGCGACGCCGGCTGCGTGGGCCTCGAGCATCTCGAGCGCGGCGGCGATCCGGTGGCCGGCGTAGACCTCCTGGCAGTCGGGCGCCTCGGCGATCATGTAGTGGCCGTGCCTGCGGGGCGTCCGGTAGATCGTGCCGATCCGCTGGCCGGCGTCGGTGACGACCTCGGCCGTGTCGGTCAGGCCGTCGGCGGCGGTGAAATTGAGCGGCTGAATGGTCATGCTGTCCCTCCGTTGTTGGAAGGAGAGTACGCATAATGCGTCCGCATCGTCAAACGCAAAAAGCGTACACCGCAAACAAAATGGTACGCCGCCAGAAAACCCTTAAATTACTTGCGCTTACGGAAGGGCTGGTACTTTCCGATCACGAGGGCAATCAGGGCGATCTCCTCGTCTTCCGGTGGATTATCGGTATCCAGTTCAATCGGCCGCCATTTAGGGTCAGTCGAATCTGGTGCCAGGATCAGGATGTTGCCGCGCTTACGCAGTCGCTTGGCCGTCACCTCCCGTTGCCCCTGCTGAAAACGGCGCCGCTCGACAATCACGATGTCGTCTTCTGCGAACACAATGCCCGCGACGGCCTTGTCCACGCAGTGAAAGACATCCCCCGGCCCAGCAACACGGTTCATCGACGTGCCGCGAACGATCAAGCCGTACTGTGAGTCAATTGGATAGCCGGCAGTTGGAGCTATCGGGAATTGCTCGAAGTCGTCGGCGTCCAGATCCGCGTCCAGGTCAAGCCACCGACCGGCCGCCACCTCACCGCGCGTAGGAACGGCGACCATCGCGCGCTGGGCCTTTTTCTGCGGCTGGGAACCTCCCTCTAGAAGCCACTCCCACGAAACGCTGAAGGCTCGCGCGTAGGCTTTCGCCATAGCCCGCTTAGGCACGCGCTGTCCGTTCTCGTGCGTCAAATAAGTAGACCGCACCCAGCCAAAAGAGCGGGCGGCCTCTACTGCGGATTGGAACCCGGCTTCTTTGCGCGCCCACTTCAGACGTTCTGCTGGCGTGTTCATTAGGAACACATCGCACAGCCATCCACGCAAAAGGCGTTGACGGTGAGGACGCATTATGCGTACTGTCTCGGTCATGATCACTTCGCCCTCTCAAGCAATCGAACTTCTCGGCGGCCACAAAAGCCTGTCTGGGCGCATCCATCGGCCTCTCACGACTGTCGCTTCTTGGGTGAAGCGGGATTCCATCCCCGTCGAGGTCTGGTCAAAGCTGATCGACCTCGCGAAGGCGCGCGGCGTCGAAGGCGTCACTTACGAAACGCTCGCCCGCGCTCACGCGCCCGCTCGGCCCGGCAAGCGCAAGCGGCGTGCAGCATGAAGGTCCGCGCCAAACAGAACGGACCGGAGCATATAGCCCTGTTGCGTCTTGGGCAGCGTCGGGCGCGGGAACGCCGCCTGAACGGCGAGGGTTTCATCTACGCGGCAGAACTGCCCGGCACGGATATCATTAAAATCGGCTTTTCGCTCATGCCCGAAAAAAGAGTGCGGGGCGTCAGCATCCAAAACTACGCGAGAGCGCAGTTGCTGGCGAAGACACCCGGCACCGAACCCGCTGAGCGGGCGCTGCACAAGGTCCTCCGTGAACACTGCAGGCTCGACCTGCCTGGCTTCGAGTTCTACCCGCGCGCCATCCTGTCTCATCCGGCAATTCCTTCAGGGCTACGGGTGCCCGGCAAGCGTGCAGCGTGAAGGCAACGGCGCTCGCGATGATCGGTTCCATGAAATCTGCCGTCTCCTATGCGCGGCACGATCACGTCGACCTGCTTCCTCCCCCCTTGGTCGCGCGTGCAACTGACGGCGGCAGGCTTGGCTTGGTCTGCCGCCGTCTCTTTCTCGACGTAGAGCCTGGCGACCACCCTCGCGGTGGCAGCGCCCAACCGAATGAAATCCCGATCACCCATGCCGAAAAAAGTACCAGCGTGCATTCACAAGGCTTTGGAAATGTCATCCACGCACAACGAAACACTGGCGGCCGCTCGTCGCCTATTGATTGAAATCTGTGGCCCACGAACTTGGAATCAGACCAGACAGGCATGGCTCGCAAGAGGTGCTGCGCTGCTGGGCTGGAAGTACCGCCGTGCGGCGGCGCTTTTCTACAATGAAGCAAGACGCATCGAGCATGACGAGTACGTCCAGCTTGAGTCCCGTCTCATCGATCTTGAACAAAAACAAGCGGCACGGGAGGCCCATCTACATGAAATCCATTCTTTACGTTCGCGCCTCGACGGCACTCGCGATGGCTGACTTCTTCTTCTGGATCAGCACTCTCTTCGCGCAGCAGGCCCGCATCCTGCACGATCGGTTGCCGCGATGATCGGCGATAACGGCTTCAGTGTCGGCTACTGGTCGATGATGGCGGAACGCCTCGCGCGGTTCCATCAGCACCAGGCATCGCGTGGCATGTCGGAGTCGGCGCTCGCGCGCCTGCCGCGGCTGCCAAACTATGTACCGCCGCCGAAACTGCCGCCGATCGTGCTGGCGACACGCCAGAACTCCACGCGAGGCGGCGGTGCTGCGCCAATCGCGCCGCGCAAATACGACACCCATCGCGAGGAGCATCGCCGGCGGGTGCGACAGACGATGTCGTCTGAGCGTCTCGTTCTGGAACGGCAAATCGTAGAAACGCTGATGGCGCTGTCCGGTATGAGCGAGGCCAAGTTGTGCAGCTCCACACGCGGCGGCGGCGAACCATCGAAGATTCGCGCGGTCGGCTACGCGGCTGCGCGTCGGCGGGGTTTTAACACCGAGCAGGCCGCGCAGATCTGGAACAAGGAACGGTCGGTCGCGACCTATGCGGCGGCGAACCTGCCCGAGTGGCTCGCGGCATCCGCCGATCTGAGGCGCATCTCCGATGGCCTCGAGGCCGTTCTACCCCCAGTCAAGGAGCAAAAATGAGCGACGTTAAAACGACCGGCGCGCTGTTCGTGAACGACAAGCAGGGCAACCCAAGCAGACCGGATTACCAGGGGAATTTCAAACTGACGCCCGAGTTCCTGGCGGCGATCACCGCCGCACTGGGTGATGGCACTGAGGTCAAAATCCGACTCTCGGGCTGGAAGAAACAGGGCCAGCAGGGGCCGTACCTCAGTCTCAGCATTCAGCCGCCGTTCGTTGCCGATGGGCAGTCGCGTCCTGCCTCGGCGCCGGCCGCCAAGCGCGACGACCTCGACTCCGAAATTCCTTTTTGAGCGAGGCGAACATGAGCAACGCAACTGAAGGTGCCAGCTACTCGGAAATGCGTCGGCACAACGCGCGCTGTGTGGACATCATCAATGCGGCCTGGGGCTCGACCGTCGCGCGCGTCGAGGACGTGATGGTCGTGCAGAGTTACCGCAACAAGCAGAACGAGCTGGTGCGCTACGAGGCGAAGGTGCCGTCGATCAAGTCGAAGATGGTCAACGGCCGCGTCGCTGGTCTGGCGTCGCCGCCGTTTTTCGCCGGCCCGGCGAGGGGCCTGTGACTGCGCTCGCTCTCTACCGCCGCGACGACGAGGTCAAGGACTGGACCGATGTCGAGGTCGTCGGCCGGTATCCCAACGGCGACCTTCGCCTGCGCGAGATCGGCAAGTTCTATCCCGGCGTGTGGCGTGCGGCGCCGCATCAGATCGCCTTTCATCAGACACCGGAGCCCAAATGACCGACAGTCCTGACGCTTCCTCCCGCCACTGGCCCGCTCGCATGCGCCGTAAGCTCGCCAGCCAATACCTATTCGAGGTCCACGGCGTCTCGTTGAGCCCGCCGACTCTCGCCAGGTACGCCGTTGAAGGCCGCGGCCCCGCATACAGAAAAGACGGTCACTTCCCGGTCTATGACCGGCAGGATCTGGATGATTTCGCGGTTTCTCGCCTCGGACCTCTACGCGCGTCCAGCAGGGAGTTGTGCAAATGATCCGCGCACAGAACGAACGCGCCGTACCAGGCCACAACAAGACCAAATCCTTCACCGTCTCGGCTGAGACTTTGAAGGGATACGTCGATCGGCTTGAAAAGATGGACGAGGAAAAGAAAGCCGTCGCGGACGACATCAAGGACATCTACCAGGAATTGAAGGGCAACGGCTACGACGCAAAGGCCATCCGCACGATCGTGCGCGAGCGCAAGGTCGACGCAGCAGAGGCCGCAGAGCAGGAGGCGATCCTCGACACCTATCGCCACGCCCTTGGGATGGCCGTACAGGCGGTTCGTGACGGTTCAAGCCAGCGCAGTGCTGCCAAGGCGCATGGCGTCTCACGGTCATATCTGGGCCGTGTCGTGGGTGGCCCCTCCGCAGAAAATGTGGAGCAGGGGCCGGGTACGGAGATTCTGGAAACGACGGGAGCGGTTCCGTCGGGTGGCGACCAGGGGACGGCAGATGTAACGACTGCCCAGCCCTCGGTTGCCGCCAACTCATCGGCCTCGCAGGGCATGGTGATCGCCCGGACACCGAGGATGGCCGGCGCTGCAACGCCATCCATCCAGCCGACCGTCAGTGGCGAGGCTGGCGGCGGCACTCATCCAGACGACATCGATCTCACGATCCCCGCGCACCTTCTGCGGAAGCTCGCGTAGTGCGTTATCTCAGCGTCTGCTCTGGCATCGAGGCCGCCTCGGCTGCCTGGCATCCGCTGGGATGGACGCCTGTGGCGTTCAGCGAGGTCGACAAGTTCCCGTCCGCCGTCCTCGCCCATCACTATCCCGATGTCCCGAATTGGGGCGACATGACCAAGTTCAAGGAATGGCCCGATGCAGATGTCGATGTTCTCGTCGGAGGCACCCCTTGCCAGTCCTTCAGCGTCGCAGGACTCCGAAAGGGCATGGACGATCCGCGTGGCAACCTGGCGCTTACCTATCTGGCGATTGCTGATCGATACAAGCCCACCTTCCTCTGCTGGGAAAACGTTCCCGGTGTCCTGTCATCGAACGGAGGACGGGACTTTGGTGCCATCCTCGGGGGCATGGTCGAACTCGGGTATGGCGTCGCCTACAGAGTGCTCGACGCACAGTTCTTTGGAGTTCCTCAGAGACGCCGTCGCGTCTTCGTTGTCGGACATCTTGGAGACTGGCGACGTGCCGCGGCGGTTCTTTTTGAGCAGCACAGCCTGCAAGGGCATCCTCCGCCGAGCCGCAAAGCGCGGCAAACTGCTCCCACCATCCCTTCACGCCGCACTGCGGGCGGCGGCCTCAGGACCGACTTCGATTGCGACGGCGGCCTGATCCCTGAGCCCACGATCATGTCCTCCGGCCAGGCGAACGCGGAGATCCTCGAGGACGGCACGGGGCGCGGCACGCCGCTGATTCCCGTCGCCTTCTCGTCGAAGGACCACGGCGCCGACGCGGGCGACATCGCGCCCACCCTCCGCTCGATGGGCCACGACGGCAGCCATGCGAACGGCGGCGGACAGGTGGCCATCGCCTTCCAAGCCAATACGAACGGCGACGACGGCATGGAGGTTGACGGCATTTCGGTGACGCTGAAGAGCGAAAGAATGCCTGCGGTAGCCTTCGATCTTCGCGGTCGGGAAGGCGGCGCACAATTCAAGGGGCCGCACGACACGGCGAACATTCGCGCGGCATCTGGTGGCTCGTCACGGTCCTATGTGGCTGCGATGCAGGTCCGCAGGCTGACGCCAATGGAGTGTGAGCGCCTCCAGGGATTCAGTGATGGGTACACTTTGGTCCCGTGGCGCCGCGGCATGTCGCCCGACGGACCTCGCTATAAAGCCCTTGGAAACAGCATGGCCGTACCCTGCATGCGCTGGCTGGGCGAACGCATCCAGATGGTTTCTGACCTGGAGGTAACGCCATGACCCGCCAAGGTGCTGAGATGAGGCAGCAACTCGACCTTCTGACCTATCCCACATCCCCCGGCTTCAAGGCTGCCGGAACCTCGCAAGAGGCGGCAGAGGCGATGAAGCCGACTGCGGCGACGCTTAGGACGATTTGCCTAACGATGATTCGCCGCTACTTCAACCTGACGGCGGACGAGTGCGCCGGTTTGATGAATGCGTCCATCCTCGCCGTGCGCCCGCGCATCACCGAGCTAAAGGAAATGGGCCTCATCGAGAAAACCGGCGAGCGCCGCAAGAACGCATCCGGCATGTCGGCGACTGTCTGGCGGGTGAAGGCGTGAAGCGGCCCGAGCAGCTCCTGCACAAGGCGGTGGCGCACTTCCTGCGGCTGTCGCTCAAGCCTCCGGTGGTGTGGTCGACGTTCCCGGCCGGCGGTGGCGGCAAGGTGCGCGGCGCCCAACTCAAGGCCATGGGCCTCCGCAAGGGCATGCCGGATCTGCTGGTGATCGCGCCGGGGCCGGTCCTTGTCGGCATCGAGCTGAAGTCGAAGGCCGGCAAGCAGACGCCCGAGCAGTTCCAGGTGGCGACTGACTTCAAAGACTGCGGCGCGTGGCTCGTCCTCTGTCGATCGGTCGAAGAGGTCGAGAAGGCCCTGCGCTTTTGCAAGATCCCGATGACCGCGAGGGTGACATGAGCCAGCGAGACAAAATAGCCGAGACCTTGGAGCGTTA